>Ga0180431_10003781_pt1 | contig 19187 bp, 14 predicted proteins | sample SS_ome_11_FD_132459 | JGI IMG/M metagenome (GOLD analysis project Ga0180431, IMG submission 132459) | Hypersaline lake sediment archaeal communities from the Salton Sea, California, USA - SS_1_MS_1 metaG | ecosystem: Environmental > Aquatic > Non-marine Saline and Alkaline > Hypersaline >... | reverse complement strand
GGGCCTCAGCGCGGGCGAAGAGCTCGTCGTGCTTGGCCAGGAGAGCCTGCGGCCCGGAAGCAAGATCACGCGGTCCAAGCCGCGCGCCGAAGGCGCGCCCGACGTCGAGGCCGAAACGACCGAGCCGGAGACTGAGCGGTGAACCTGCCGCGCTTCAGCGTCAACCAGCCCGTCTTTATCCACCTCGTGTTTCTCTTCATCCTGGTCTTCGGCCTGATGAGCTACCACGACTTACCTCGGGCCAAAAATCCGGACGTCTCGCTCAACATGGCGTTCGTGATTACGAACGATTTCGCCAAGTCGCCCAAAGAGATCGAGAAGTTCATTACGATCCCGATCGAAGACGAGCTCGAGCAGCTCAGCGACGTCCGGCAAATCCTTTCCACTTCGGGCGAGGGGATCTCGACGATCTTCGTGGAGTGGGAACCCACGGTCAAGGACCTCGACATCGCCGTTCAGGACCTGCGCAACGCCGTCAACCAAGCGCAGGATATCCCCGACAGCGCGGAGACACCGATCATTTTCAAGATCACAACAGAGATCGAGCCCGCGCTGTTTGTCGTCCTCGGTGGCGACATGACGCACGAGCAACTCAAGCTCCATGCCGACGCGCTCAGCGATCAGATCAAGCGCATCGACGAAGTCGGCAAAATCGAGATGTACGGCGAGCGTGAACAGGAGATTCACGTCGAGCTCGACCCCCTGCGCCTGAACAGCCACGGCCTGAGCCCGCTCGACGTCGTGCAGGCGATCCGCCTGCGGCATCGCAACGTCTCCGCGGGCCCGATCCGCGTCGGGGGCAAGGAAGAGCTCATCCGCATCGAGGGCGAAGTCGAGAACATGCGCGAGCTCGAAGACCTCGTGATCCTCACGCGGCCCGACGGCAGCGTCGTGCGGCTCGGCGAGGTGGGCACGGTCAGCATGGGCTACGGCGAAGCGGCGTTGTTCACGACCAAGCTCGATGGCGAGCCCGCGCTCGTCTTGTCAGTGCACCGCCGCAAGCAAGGCAACGTCGTCAAGGTCGTCGACGAGGTCAAGGCGCTCGTCGAGCGATTGAGGCAACGGGCGCCCGAGACGCTGCGGCTCGCCACGGTGTACGACACCGCGCGCGAGATCCACGACCGCTTGCGGATACTCATAAGCAACGGCCTCATCGGCATGGCACTCGTCGGCGGTCTGCTCTATCTGTTCATCGGCTGGCGCAACGCGCTCTTCGCCTTCCTCGGCATCCCCGTGACGTTCCTGCTGGCCTTCATTTTCATGCGGGCGTCGGGCAATACCATCAACGGAATCTCGCTGTTTGCGCTGATCATCGTGATCGGCATGATTGTGGACGACGCGATCATCATCCTGGAGAACACGTACCGCTACGTCGAGAAAGGCATGCCACCAAAGCAAGCCGCGGTGATCGGGGCGACCGAGGTGGCGTTGCCGGTGACCGCCGCCGTGGCGACGACGATTGCGGCCTTCGTGCCGATGCTGATGCTCACGGGCCTCATGGGCCGCTTCTTCCGCGTGATTCCGATGACGATCATCGCCGCGCTCGCCGCCTCGCTCTTCGAGGCGTTCTTCATCCTGCCGTGCCACATCGGCGAATTCGGCCGGCTGGCTGCACGGGAGACGGCTCGGCTTCGCGCCCGTGCCGACCGCCGCTCGCGACTCATTCAGGCGATCCGCAGGCGCTACCGCCGCATTGCCGCGACGTGCCTGCGGTGGCGGTACCTGACGATCGCTGTAGCGGTGCTCGTCGTGATGGGCAGCCTTGCGCTGCTTCTGACGCCGCTGATCAAGGTGGAGCTGTTCGGCGCGACCGACGAGCGCGAGCGGTTCCAGATCATGATCTGGCGCTCGGTCGGCACGCGCGTCGAGGAGACCGAGAAAACGCTCGAGGTGATTGACCGGATCGTCCGCGACGAGCTCGGCGATGAAGTCGTCACGGTTCTCCAGTTCGTCGGCTACAGCGAGGTGGAGTACCGGATGATCCGCGCCTCGCACGTCGGCATGGTCGCCGTGACGCTCACGAGAGGCTGGCGTAACCTCGACGAGACGATGGAGCGGCTGCGGCCGCACATCGCGCAACTGCCCGAGATCGTCAAGTTCCAGATCGATAAACCGGTGGAAGGCCCGCCCGTCGGCGCCGACGTGGACCTGCAGGTGACGGGGCGTGATTTCGCCACCATCGAGACGATCGTCGGCCTCATCGAGGCCGAGCTGGCTTCGATGGAGGGCGTCTCGGAGATTCGCAACAACTACGAACGAGGCAAGAACGAGATCACCGTGCGTCCCGACGAGGAGAAATCACAATTCCTCGGGGTCAATGTCGAAACGCTCGCGGCGACCATCTACGCGGCCTTCGAAGGCGCCACGGTCGCCGATTACCATCGCGGCGACGAGAAAATCGAGATCCTGGTCCGCGCCAAGGAGGCGTTCCGGCACACGTTCAACGACCTGCGCAACCTGAAGATCCCCGCCGGCGGCGGGCGGCTCGTGCCGCTCAACGAGATCGCGCGCTTCGAGGTCCAGCCGGGCGTCTTCGAGATCCACCACTACGACGGCCGGCGGGCCATCCAAGTCATGGCGGACGTCGGCAAGGGATCTTCCCCCGTCGAGGTGACAGCCAAGCTTCAACCGGTCGTTGACAACATCCTGGGGAATTTCCCCGGCTATTCGGTCAAATTCGGGGGCGAAGCGCAAGAGACCAAGGAAGCATACGCGGAGTTTCTGACGGCGTTCGGCTTTGGCGTGTTGCTCATCTACATCATCCTGGCCACGCAGTTCAAATCGTTCGTACAGCCGGTGATGATCATGGCCATCATTCCCGCCGCCGCGTTCGGCGTCGTGTTCGGCCTGCTCGTCAGCAAGGTGGTGACGGGGCACGCGGTTTTCAGCATCCCGGTCATGGTTGCCGTCATTGCGCTCGCGGGCGTCGTGGTGAACGACTCGCTCGTGCTCGTCGATTTCATCAACCGGCGGCGTCGAGCAGGCACAGGACGGTGGAGCTCGATCCTGCAAGGCTGTATGATCCGGGTGCGGCCGATTATTCTCACCTCGGTCACCACGATCGGCGGGCTGCTGCCGATGGCGCTCGGGGTGAGCGGGCGATCGAGAGTGTGGGGGCCGCTGGCGGGCGCGATCGCGTGGGGTCTGCTGTTCTCGACGGTTCTAACGCTGATCGTGATCCCGTGCATCTACGCGATCTTCGACGACGTGCGGTTGCTGGTGCTGCGGCGCTTCTTCGGCCAGGCACGGCGCCCGCACGAACGGCTCCCCCTCGACCGCCGCGAATAGGAGGAATCAACCGCGGATGTCCAGAGAACATCTCTGATATCCTGGCCGCAGGAAGAGGGACGACGTTTGACACGGAGGGAACCGAAGTGCACGAGGATAAGATTCGCTTGACTCAGTCCGTGAGCTGCGCGGGCTGCGCGGCGAAAATCAGTTCGAAAGTGCTCAGCGAGGTCCTGGCGAAGATCCCGCTCAAGACAAACCCCAACCTCCTTGTCGGGATCGAGACCGCCGATGATGCCGGCGTGTATCTGATTGCCGACGACGTCGCCATCGTGCAAACGACGGATTTTTTTCCGCCCATTGTTGATGACCCGTATGAGTTCGGCGCCATAGCGGCCACAAATGCGCTAAGCGACATCTACGCCATGGGTGCCAGGCCTGTGACCGGGCTGAATATCGTCGGCTTCCCCATGAAGAGCCTCCCACTGACCATTCTCGAGAAGATACTTCTGGGCGGCATAGAGAAGCTTCACGAGGCAGACGCGGTCGTCGTCGGTGGCCATTCGTTGGACGACGTGGAGCTCAAGTACGGGATGGCGGTTACCGGTACCGTCCACCCCGAAAGAATATTCACAAATACAGGGGCGCGACAAGGCGACGGTCTTGTCCTCACCAAGCCGATCGGGATCGGGATCATCACCACCGCCGCCAAAATGGGCAGCGTCTCCGACGCGACACTTTCAGGCGCCGTGGAATCAATGATGACGCTCAATCGCGCCGCCTCGGAGGCGATGATCGAGGTTGGGGCCCACGCCTGTACGGATGTGACCGGATTCGGCCTCATCGGCCATGCGTGGGAGATGGCGACGGCGAGCAACGTCGGCATGACGATCTACGCGAGCAAGGTGCCGCGCTTCGAGGAAGCCACTGCGCTTGCCGCCGAGAGATTCCTTCCGGGTGGCTCCGTGTCGAATATCCGCTATTTCTCGCAATTCGCTGCCGTGGACACCGGCATCCAAGACAGCGTGCGCGACGTGATATTCGACGCGCAAACCTCCGGCGGGCTTCTGATCGCCGTGCCGCCGGACCGGCTGCGTCCGCTGCTGGAATCTCTGAAGGCCAAGGGCGTTCGACACGCAGCGGAGATCGGCGAAGTCACGGCGGCGCATCCCGGCAGGATCGACCTCAAGCCCTAGGAACCCCTGGCGCGAAGGCGCGTTGCCCCAAACGCAGGGCCCCCGCGCCAGGTCGGCGAATCCCCAGCAGGCTGCTGACCCGGATCGTACCGCCATGAGGGCCGGAGGCCCGCCAAGGGCGGGTAAGCCCGACAGCGGGTAGCCTGGGGCGTCTGCCCTCCGTAGCCTTAGCGAAGGAGGGTAAGCCCCAGGTTCACGACGAGAAAACACACAATCCGAGCCCCGGAGGGGCGGCAGAAGCATCTACAAAGCTGCGATGGCTTCTGGGGGTTGACGGCGTTCTCCAGCAACCTGCTAGAAGTCAGTTTCTGCTCATGAGCGCCTTGGCGCGGTCCTTCCAACGTTGCTGCCGCAGGTAGCGCTCAAGCGTCTTCGTGGCGGACGCGTCGCCCAGGCGAAGCGCCGACGTGAGCCGCTGCCTTTCGACAGCCGCGAATAGGGCGGTCTAGTCATTCGTGAACCACGCGGGCGGCCCGCTGGTCTGCAGATCGTGCGATTCGACCATCTCCACGACGTGGTCGAGCCAGACCGATTGGCGCTCAGACGAGGAATTCTGACGCTCCCACACCAGGCTGCCGTGCAGGTTCATCGCAACCAAGAGGTTGTACCGCAGCCAGAAATCCGGGACCGCGCCGTGCTCGAGATACCCCTCGGTCTGTCCCTGCGCAAACGCCTTACTCAAGGGCGCCGAGAACCACGGGACTTTGTAGAAATCTTCAACGGGATCACCCCAGTCGCAGCGGTTGAAATCGATGATGCCGGCGTACCGACCGTCGCGAACGATCACGTTTCCTGGATGGAAATCGTCGTGCTGGAATCGAACGGGGCTGCCTTCAAGCACCGACACGTGCGCCTCGACGTACTCCTCGACTTCCGCTTGCCTGGGAAAGCCGAGTTGCATTTCGCGAGCCTGTTGGACACGCAATCGGTACTTCCTGAGCCGTCTGGCGAACCACACCTCGCTGGGCTCATCGCCCTCGAGCTGATGGAGCCTGCGCAGTTCGGCCCCGGCCGCCATGCCGATCCGATGCTGGATTCGTCGGTCAAGCTTCGGCAGGACGTCCTCGGCGCAGTCGCCGGGCAGGTACTCGAGCAGCGTGAAGCAGTGAGTCCGGTCCGGCGTTTGCCCGAAAGCGATGGGCCGGGGACACAAGATGCCCCGGCCATAGTGCACGGCCAAAGCGTTGAACTCGCTTTGCCTTCTCGCGAGAAGCTCGATTGTGCTGAGGCGCAGCAGCAACCGAGGCTGCCCGTCGGCCCAGAGGATGTACTTGACGTCGCTGGAGTAGCCCTGGCGCAGGGGTTCGCACCGTTCGATCACCTCCAGAACGCCGTGCGCCGTCAGGATCTCTTGAGCGGACTGCACGTCCACCGTCAGCGCTGTCCCATCAGCGTCTTGGCACGTGCCTTCCACTGCGGCAGCTTGAGATAGCGCTTGAGGGTCGCTTCAGCCGAGGCGTCACCCAGACGGTAGAGCGCGCCCGCGATCTCGAGCTCGAGCGGCGTATCGTAGGCGAGATAGGCCGCTGGTGTGACGATCACCCACCGCCCCTCGATCACCCAGGCCAACCCGGCCGCGCGAGTGAGCTCGTCGAGAAACGTGCGCGCCTTGACGTGCCACATCGAAACCTTCAGGCCGTCGAGGTTGTCGGGGTCCCGCGCGGCGATGGCAACGGCCGCAAGCGCCTCGTCGGTCACGAACGTCGGGATGCCGGTCTGAGCGCTGAACCGCGCCATGAACGCGGGAAGCGTCATGAACTCGTAGCCGAAGTTGTGGCCCGCGTCCAGATTGGCCTCGGTAACGGCGGCACTTCGCGTGTTGATGCCGCGCTCGGGCTCGTCCCGCAGCGTGCGCAGCGGTCCCAGTGCACTCGTGTCGCCCAGACCGCCGAGCGACACGACCGCCGCGCGCCGGACCCGCCGGCTTGGATCGTCGAGCATGCCGATCAACAGCCGCACCGCCCTCCGTCCGCCGAGCCGGCCCAGCGCCGTGGCCGCGAGCTCGCGCACGGCGGGATGCGGATCGGCCACGGCGCGCTCGATGAGCGCCACGGCTTCTTCGCCGCCGAGGTTGGCGAGCGCGAACACCGCCGCACGCCTCACCCCGGCGTCGGCGTCGCGGGCGGCCTTCGAAAACAGCCCCTTGTTCGCGGCGTCGCCCATCGTGCCGAGCGCGAACACCGCCGCACGCCGCACATACGGGTCCTTGTGGGTGCAGAGCGCCTTGGTTCGCGCCTCCGGCACCTTGCCGCGCGCGGCAAGCTGGTACACGGCGAACGTGACACGGCCGGCGTCCTCGTCGCTAAGCAGCCGCTCGAGCTCGCGCGTGCTCGGCGACGTGTCCCGCGTGCCCGTCTCCCCTGCTGCCGCCGGGGCCGGCACGATCGCCATGAACGCGACGACGAGAACCACTCCTGTACGCATACCTCGACTATCTCCCTGAAACCTTCGCGTGCCGTCGGGGCGCAATCTAGCACAGCGGACTCATCGAGCAACAACTTTCGGTATTGACGAGCGCAGAACACAATGGTAGTGAAGTGGCCCAATGCGCCCGTAGCTCAACTAGGCAGAGCAGCGGACTCTTAATCCGTTGGTTGAAGGTTCGATTCCTTCCGGGCGTATTTCTTGTGTCCCACCGGGTCAGCCGCTGCCGAGAGGTGCGTCTTCGAGGTTGCCGCCTCACACTTGCCTGACACTTCGTCTGTTTCCAGCGTCGGCAGGCGGCTCGCCAACACTGCTCAGCGTCCTTGCGTCGGCTCGTCGCCCATCGTCCGCCGCGTGCAGAGAGCGCTGCGCGATCCTAGCGGTGCTGAGCCCAGGGAAATCCTTAACGACGTGGACTGGCATCCCAAGACGCGCCAGCGTTCATCCTGCCGTGCGGCGCAAGTCGCGAGGCCTGATATCGAGCAGCCCCGCCTTCTTCTTGGCGACGCCGAACGCGTCGCTGTAGTTCACCCAACCTTGGTGCGCGCTAACCCGGATTTCTCACGCCAGCGTCGGCGCCTGGCCATGGCATGAACCGCCCTGCGGTCACTGGAAGTAGCCACGGGCGCCAGCCCGTGGGGGCAGCGCCGCACGAGAACAGAGCCCCGTCAGGGGCCGATTGAGGCCTTGCCGATCACGCTCAATCGCCCCTGACGGGGCTCTGACTGTTTGCGCCCGATGCCAACCACGGGCTGGTGCCCGTGGCTACTCCCGCACGCCCCTGACGGGGCTCCGGAACGTCCCGATACGGCAACGGATTATGCCATGCGACGACTGCGCCATCGAGCCGCGATGAGGAATCCGCGCTAAGGCTGATACCCGTCGGTGAGCGTCTTCATGAACTCCACCAAGTCGGCTTCCTCGTCAGCCGTCAACCCCAGGTCCCCGAGTTCGTCGGTGTTGACGTTCTCCGCGACCTCGGGCGCCGGCCACATCTCCACGTCGCGCGTGTTGTAGAAGTGGACGATCTCCTCGAGCGACTTGAAGAAGCCATTGTGGCCGTATGCCTTCACAAAGGCCGCGTCGGGGCGCTTGTCCACGTTGCGCAGCGTGGGTACCTTGTGCTTGCCCAGTTCGGCCATCACGACCTCTTCGGGGTATCCGGCAGCGGCAAGGAAACCCGCGAGGCCGGGGTCCACCCACGCCGCCCCGTCGGGATTGACGTTGGGCGGCGCGCTGTAGAACGGGTTCTGGGGATTCTTGGGCACCCCCAGGTTGTCGTAGGTGAAATCCGTGAACAGCGGCGGTTCGCCGCTCGGCCCCGGCTGGCTGATGTGGCAAGCGGAGCAGAGTGCCTTGCCCTCGAAAAGCTGCAACCCCCGCATCTCCTGCTCGGAGAGTTCAACCTCTCCCTTGAGATAGTAGTCGTACTTCGACGTGAACGGATTCACCTCTGCCGATCGTTCATACGCAGCGATCGAGCGTGCGATTCGCTCGTAGGTGCCGGCGACATCGACCTTGTCATCGATCGAACCCGGCCCCCAGACGTCTTCGAACAGAAGGGCGTACTCGGATTTCTGGACGCGGCGGATCACCTGCTTGGCGGAAGGCATATTCTGTTCGAGATTGTTGAGGAAAGGCCCCTGAGCCTGCTCAGCCAGCGGGTCGCCCAGCGTCCAGCCCGTGGCGCGTCCGTCCCAGAACATGCCCCCGATCCAGAGCCCCTCGGTCTCGTCGAAATACATGACCGGACTGTCCCCGCCGTAGCCCGCAGTGGGCGGCTTGCGGTTGCCGGCCCGCACATGCACGGCGCCCGGATACACAGCCTCCCATGCGTTGATGGCCGAGTCCGGCCCGGTGAAGCCGGCTTCGGGCGCATGGCACGCGGCGCACGACTGGCCGGGAGGCGTGGAGAGATTTGAGTCGAAGAACAAAGACTTGCCCAGCGTCTCCAAAGGCGTGAGCTCCGCGGCAACTCCGCTGCCCGCAAGGGCACACAGCGCCGCAACAAGCACGCTGACGAATCGGATCCGTTGCATTGCTATGCTCCTTTGTTTCCCGTTGTGAAAGAATCCCGATAGAGACCCAGTTATTTGTGTGATATGATACCAAATCGGCGCTGGCATGTCAACAAAAACAAGACACCACGTAGAAACAGTTCCTGTGTTCTTCGCCGGCGCCTTTGGGAAGACAGCAGGCCGCGTGGTCACCGATCCTAAGCCCGTCTTGTGGAGCCGGATCCGCCGTCAGGCACATCCTCCCGGGGCGTTCACGACGGATCGTCGCCGGGCTATTCCGGCTGCTTGCGCAAAGCCTCGAGCTCCCGGGTGGGCGAGCCGTCGAGTTCCACGAGCACAACGTACGCAAGCTTGCAGTCCGCCAGCACCCAGCCGACGATGCTCTCGTTGCCGGGACGGCCCTTGGTCTTCAAGAGGTGCATCAACGGCTCGGCCACGTCGAACCGCAGGAGCAGCAGGTCCTTCTGCTTTCCCTCGAGTCCCGGCACGCGCAGCCAGGCGAGCGACTCCCAGTTGTAGTCGAGGTCGTTGTCGAGCCCCTCGGCGTTCTCCGTCGGCTCGGCGACTCGCGGCGACGCCACCGCCTCTGCCGGAACATCCAGGAACAGGTGCTGCATCGCTTTGATCTGCTGCTCCACCTCGTTGCCGTCTTTGCCGGTGACCGTCTTGGTCTCGACGACGTGCTCGGTCTTGATCGTGAGCGTCTCGATGCCCGTCAAATCGCGCAGCGCCGCCTCGTCGAGTCGCGGCAGCTTCAGCCACGGGTCGTCGTTCACCTCGGCCCACGTGTAGAGCTTCGGGTTCTTGAAATCATGCACCGGCGGCTCTTTGAGCGGCACGATTGTGCCCGCCATGCCCGCGGGGTTGCACTGCACCCCTTCCGGCAGTTCGCCCGAGCCGTCCGTCCCGCAGAACCGCACCCGGAACTGAACCTGCTTCTTCGACTTCTCGTCCACGTTCGGCAGCACCAGAACGAGCGTGTTCACGCCCGCCTCGAGCGTCGTGTAGGTGACCTTCTCGACGAGCTGCCTCTTGTCGGTCGAGCGCAGTTTCCCCCAGCCGTCGCGCACCATCACGCCGTTGAGCCAGAGCTGGAACCGCTCGTCGGCGCCGGCCCACAGCCGGACCTCCTGCTTCGTCTGCGACGCCACGTACGTCCGAAAGTAATACGTACCCTGGGCGATTTCGGGCTTCGTCCACCCCGCCGACTCTCCGGCCGGCTCGGCCTTGCCGAGGTTGAAGTGATCGTAGGTACCCAGCTTCACGCGGACCGGCAGGCCGGGCGTTGTGAGGGCCGAGATCTCCCGCGCCTTGTTAGTCTCTTCAAATGGGCCAAAGACCTCCCACGTATCGATTGCCGGGGAGATGTACGGATCGATCACCGTCCACCGCTCCCACATCTTCGGCCGGATAACGAACCGCATCATGTCGCGCTTGGTGGTGATGCGCGGCCACGCGTTGATCGGGTCCGGGCGGTAGCCCTTGCGGGCGGAGACGTACTGCCTGACCAGCTCGCGCGGGTACGGCATCACGTTGAACGACGCCCAGCACATCTGGTTGATCCACTCGTGCCAGAACACGAAGCCGTGCCGCTCGTCGGTTTCTGCCCGGCCGAGCCACGCATTGTCCGAGCTGCCGCAGCCTTTCGGCCCGAAGTCCGCGCCGAACGTGCCGCCCCAGCGCGGCACCGAAAGCCCCTTGGCGTTGAAGATCGAGTTGTAGCTGTCGTAGTCGCCGCGCTCGAACGGCATGTACTTGTCGAGCAGATCCCTCTTCACGCCGGACCAGAAACGGCCTCTCTCGTTGATGCGGCCCTTCAACGGCTCGTCAATGACCTTGATGTCCGTGCGCTGCCACGCGGCGCCCCCCGAGTAGACGTAGATGATCTCCTCCCACTCGCGCCACATGTCGAGCGCCCATTTGACCTCCGCCGTCGTCATCGCGGTGGTTGTGGTGCCGGCCTCGACCCACTTGTCGTCCTCCTTCTTGAAACTGGTCGCCTCCGTCGTCGGGCACACGAGCAGCACGGCCCGGATCGTGTTGGGCGGCGACGCGTTGGCCCGCGCCTTCTTTTTAAGGAACTCGTACTGCTCCCACACGATATCGTGCGGCCAGTCGCGGCCCAGGCCGCCGTACTGGTTGATCTCGATCTTGTAGTCGTTCCAGACAAGGTACGTGCCCGTCGTATTGACGATCTCAGGCATGGGCTGTGCTCCCGTCTGTGCCGCGAGCAACAGAACGAGCAAGCAGGTGGTCAGCATCAGGGCCTTCCGCATTGGTTCCCTCCTCCATCACGCGGTGCATATCCGAAGCGACATCATAACACATGCGGCGTGTCTGGCGCGTCGTTCCGTGTCGAGCTACACGCAAAGCGCCGAGTCCTTCAGAAACGAACCACCGCAAACGCCTGAGCCACGACCTCGCCCCGCCTTGACCTCTGACCCTCGGCTTTTGTGCTTGACACCCTCCCCGCTCAAACGCTGGCGCACATCGTCGAGTACCCGGTCCCCGAGCCCACAACGCTCTCGCTCGTCGCCCTCGCCGCGCTGGGGCTGCTCTCGACGAGAAAAGACAAGACACTCATAGCCTGCATAACGGGCTGAAGGATGCATAAGATGACGGTCTGTCTGCACCGGGAGGGCTACGCGGTCAACCTCAAGCGGCTGCTGCGGCGCGGCCGGTTGCTCGAACTCCAATCGCCCTAAGGGCTCGTCGCGTTCCAGCAATTGTTGGGTCGTCAGACCATCTTGACGCGAGACATTTTTAGTCTTGACAATGGGGAACACATCAGATATAATGGTGTCGATTCCGAGGCCTAGGTCTGTTGATCGGGGGACATGAGAGGCTTGCGTGAGGCCATGTGCTCTCTCGCAACAGCAGGCGGAAAGCCATGAACTTCTTAACGCCTGCCTTGGCCGACCAAGGGCGGGGTCCCTAGATCTCTGTTATTCCTTGCTGTTGCCTCGTCGGTTTCGTCCCCGGCGGTAGAGCCGTCAGCAGGGCCGACGGTGGCGGCGAGCCCACGTTAGTGCCAGAAGTCCCGGCGAGGAGGCAATATATGAGGACAATGCTTCTGGTTGTTGCTGCCATCGGCTTCCTGGTGGAATCCTCCCTGGCATCGCCGGGCGATCTACTGACTACTTTCGTCAATCCAACGCCTGACTATACGCGTTGTGACTACTTCGGGCACTCCATTGCTGGGCAAGGTTCTCAAGTTATTGTTGGAGCGTATTGGGATGATACTGGAACCCCCGCTACTCGTGATGGCGCTGTTCATCTCTTCGACATCGCTACGGGGAGCCTCGTTCGCACAATGCCGGGGGTGATTGCGTCGAATTCCGGGTACTCTGTGGCTTTCATGGGCAGCCATATAGTCAGTGGGGCGATTCTTGCCGACCGCCATCCGAATCCGCCCTTGGATTACGGCGCGGTATACAAGTATGACAGCGCGACTGGTGCGCACGTCCTTACATTCCAGAACCCCGCTCCTCAGGCCGCGGCTCACTTCGGTGAACACATGGCTGTTGTTGGAGGCAATCTCCTTGTAGGAATGCCTTACGACGACGCAGCGGGCACGAACGCCGGCAGAGCCTATTTGTTTGATGGTACCACCGGCACCCTTTTACACACCTTTTATGCACCGGTGCCGACGGATTACGATCGCTTCGGCAGCGGGGTAGCCGCCCTCGGAAACGACGTACTTATTGGATCACCCGGCAGGAACGGCTCCGCCGGCATCGCCTATCTGTTCGACTCAACTACGGGCAATCTGCTGCAGACATTCCAGAAACCCGAACCAAATGCATGGGATTCTTTTGGCAGCTCAGTAGCCAGTGTTGGCGATAAGGTCTTGGTCGCTGCGCCAGGAGCCGATGCCGGTGCGGATGGCACAGGTGCAGCCTACTTATTCGATAGCGGCACGGGTGAACTATTGGCGACGTTCCTGAACCCCGATCCCGATGCGTACGACGGTTTCGGTTACTTCATCGCTGGCGTCGGCGATGATGTTCTTATTGGAGCTCCATACGATGATACGCACGGCGATCATGCAGGAGCTGCCTATCTGTTCGATGGCGATACGGGTTCGTTACTTCTCTCGCTTCAGGATCCCACGCCCGGGGCGGATGACTTTTTCGGCGCTGCAGTAGCATCGCTGGGCAACGATATATTGGTTAGCGCTTACGGAGACAATGCCGGTGTCGGCGCTGTGTATGTCTTTGAGGGGGTACCCATCCCCGAGCCAACAGCGCTCTCACTCGTGGCCCTCGTCGCGCTGGGGCTGCTTGTGCGAAGGCGCGCGTGACACTCGCCTGGCCGTATGCTATTCTCGCGGCATGAGCCGAGGCGATCAGACAACCGAAGCCGTCCTGCAACTGATCGAAGCGAACGGGTACGCCGTGCGGATGGAGCACGCCGCCGCTGCCGTGGCCCTGGTCGCCAAGCACCGCGAGACCGGCAAGACTTTTGTGGTCAGGGCCGACGAGGGCAACGTCTACCAGGCCGCCCGTGAGCTTGCCGACGCCGTGGGCGTTGATCTCGCGGACGAGTGAAACGGGCTGCCGGAAGCCGTCGTGAGCGACCGGCGGCCATCGTGTCCGCTGCGATCACGTCCCATTGACCTATTCATTGACGGCAGACTCTGGCGTGTGTGGCGCGTCGCCGTGGCCGAGCTTGGGACCGCCCGTTTCTGTCATAGCGTGATGCAGAGGTCAGGGAGAATCTTCTCGAGGATATTGTCGCTCGGGTGGTTCGCGCCGCGGTGCTGGATGAAGCACTCGCCCCAGTCCCGGCCGATGAGCCGGCCCTGCCTGCGTGTCCAGTCCTTCATCTGCTCGATGTACGCGTCCCACTTGTTGTGGTAGGCGAGCCACTCGCGCTGCGATTCATGGCAGGCGAGCATTGTCTCCTTTGTTCCCATGACCGAGCCGACGTCGATGCCGAAGTGGACCGGCAGCGGCCGGCCGAAGATGTCGGTCAGGTTCGACGCATTCCAGTAGTAGAGGTACGGGATGCGGTGGGTCGCCTTCGCGCCGCACTCGTAGAGCGGCACCGACGCGATATAGGCGGCGTTGCGTACGAGGTGGGACGTCTGCTCGTGGTCGGGCAGGTAATCCGTCGGCGGGAGCGTGAAGACGATGAGCGGATCGGCCTCGCGGACGACGCGCGTCGCCATTGTCCGGTACTCTGAGCTGTACTCCACCTCGAGGTCGCAGCCGCCCGCGTAGTCGTACGTGCCGCCGATGACCTTTGCCGACGCTTCCGCCTCCTTCAGGCGCCTGGCGTGGATCTCGTCGCTCGTCAGCGTCGGAGAGCCCGCCTCGCCGCCGGTCATGGTGGCGATGTGGATCTCGTAGCCGCGCTCGGCCAGCAAAGCCAAGGTCCCCGCGGCCATGAACTCGACGTCGTCGGGATGGCAGCCAAATGCAAGCACGCGTTCCATCGCAGGTCCCTCGCTTGTTTATCTGCCAAGATACTCGAGCGTTTTCCTGAGTGACGTTTCATCGTCGAGAGACGGTGCATACTCCAAGCCGAACACGCCCGTGTAACCGAGCCTCTCGATCTCGGTGAGAAGGAACGGGTAATTGACCTCGCCGGTGAAAAGCTCGTGGCGGCCCGGCACGCCGGCCGAGTGGAAGTGGCCGATCACGTCGAGGTTTCGCTCGATATGGTTGATGAGGTCGCCTTCCATGATCTGCATGTGATAACAGTCGAAGAGCACGCGCATCCGGCTTGAACCAAGTGCGCGGCAGATTTCGGCGCCCCGGTCGCTCGACGCGAGCCAGTACCCCGCGTGGTCGTAGGTTGTGTTGAGCGGTTCGAGCAGCAGCGTGACGCCGGCGCGCTCGGCCATTTCCAGCGTGGGCTTGAGGCCCTCGACGACGGACTGCATCATCTGCTCGTCGCTCATTCCGTCAACGACGTTGCCGGTGCAGACGATGGTGGCCGGAATCTGCGCCTCGCGCGTGAACTCAATCGTCATCCTGGCCCGTTCGAGCCATTGTTCGCGATTGGCCGGATTGGTCAGCCCGCCGCCGACCGAGCCGTCGGGAGCGCCGATGACGGTGTTCGTGATCCGGACGCCTGCGTTCTCGGCGAGGGCGGCAAGTTTCCCGGGCGTGCCCGTGTAGCTCATGTCAACGAACCACATCTCGACGTTCTTGAAACCCAGGTCCGCGGCCTTCTTGAGCCGGTCCTCGAACGGCAGTGTGGCGAACGCCATTTCGATGCAGAGTCCGAGTTCCATGACGGTCCCTCCTCGTCCTAGAGCCACGGCGTGGCGTTCGCGTCTTCGGCGCAGTAGGCGGCGAGCACCTTGTTGATTCCGTCGGCAACGTTGCGGCAGTCGCGGGCGCTCAGCCACTGGTTGAGGTTCACGGTGACCATGCGGTCGAACAGGTCGTCGGCCACGGGGCAGTCGCCGCGGGCATAGGCAACCGAGCCGCCGCGTTCGACATAGTGCGGGCACTCGAACGGGCACCTGATCTCCGTCGGCGCGCCCTTGAGCGTCACCGGAAACATGAACGAGTATTGGTGCCAATCGGGCCGGGCGTTGCGGCCCCGCGTGCTGCACTGGACGCCTTCGGCGGTCAGCGCCTCGACGATCTTCTCGGCGAGGCGGACGGTTTGTGGGAAGAACCGCAGGAAGTAGCCGACCTCACCGTCCGGGTCGTTGAGCTTCTGCGGGACGATCTCGCGGTACGTCTTGAGCCGCTCGAGGATGCGCCGCTTGACGGCCCGGAACCGCTTGACCATCGCTTCCATCTTCCTGAACTGGACCACGTCAACGGCGGCCTCGAGCTCGGACATCCGGTAGTTGGTGCCCGGATACAGTTCGCCCTTATAGCGGGGCGGGCCGAAGCGCTCCGGACGCCACAGGCCGCCCGCCTCGACGACGTTCTGCGCCCGCTCCCACAGCCGCTTTGTGTTGGTCAGGACCAGGCCGCCCTCGCCGCCGCCGACGGTCTTGTAGGCGGAAATACTGAAACAGCCGATATCGCCGATCGTGCCGGCGTAACGGCCCTTGAACCGTCCGCCGCACGACTGGGCAACATCCTCGACGACGGCGAGCTTGTGCTTGCGCGCGACCCGCATGATTGCGCCCATGTCGCACACGCTGCCCATGACGGAGGTGGGGCAGACGGCCACGGTCCGCGGCGTAATCAGCGGCTCGATCTTTGCCGGGTCGATACTGAGCGATTCGTCCACGTCGCAGAACACGGGCACGCCCTTGGCCATCACGACGGCGACCGCCGTGGCGAAAAACCCGATCCCGGGGCAGATGACTTCCGTGCCGGGCCCGACGCCGACGGCGACAAACGCGGCATGCAGCGCGCCGGTGCCGCTGCTGGTCCCGATGGCGTACTTAACGCCGAACACTGCGCGCGCCGTGCGTTCGTACGCCTGCACCTTCGACTCTTTGAGCCCCGAGTAGTAGTTGGCGAGGAACGGCCCTTCGCCAATCTCGTCGGCGGTCAGGAGCGCACGCATCGTCTTGCGCGTCTTCGTCGAGAGCCCGAAACGCTCGGCAATCGACATGAACTCCTCGACGCCGATCTTTGGCTTGCCGCGGCCCTCGATCGTGGTCACGGCCTTGAGCCCGCCCTCGAGTGCGAGTTGCTCTTTCTTCCGGCTTGTAGCCATTGCCTGCGGTTCCTGGTGCTGTGTCAGTACTTTGGGGGATACCAGACGGTGATCTGCTTCAACGGCCTCCGGCCGAGGTTGACGGCCCGGTGACGGAGGCCGGCCTTGACGTAGAAGACGTCGCCGCGGCGCAGCGGCCATGCGCCCCGGCCCTCGATCTCCAGCCGCGCGGGACCGCCCTGGAGCACGATGCCGCCCAGGTCGCAGTCGTGGACCTCCCATTCGGGCCCAACCTCGGCGGGGGCGATGGTCTCGTGGACCATCTCAAACTTGAGGTCGCCGCGCCTGGGGAAGAGCAGGACGTACTTGCGGTGCGCGTCCTCGATCGTGCGCATCTCGGCCGGGTGAAACACGGGCGACTCGCTCGCTTCAGGCGCCGCGGCAAAAAAGTCGGCGAACCCCGTGCCGAGCGCCTTGAGGATCTTGTTCAGCGTGGCCAGCGTCGGGCTGCTCTGGCCTCTCTCGATGGCGGAGAGCGACGCCGGCGCGATCCCCGCCTGCCGCGCCGCCTCGCGCAAGCTCACCCCGCGCTCGCTCCGCAGTTGGACCAGGTTCCGTCCCAGTTCCTTCGCGTCCATCTCCCTGCTCGCTTTGGGCCACCTGCTTTGCCGGCTGTACGGTATTCCGTACGCCGACGCCGGCCGCAGGATACGAAGTCACAGCCCTGCACGTCAAGACCGGTTTTTCTGGAAATGGAAGCATCAGGACCACAACGCCACATGCCATTCGGAATGCCGAACGGACCTCGTACCACGCGGCGCGCTCGAAACCACCAGCCATAGGGCAGCTCAGGCCGTGCCCACGCGGATGCGCCTCGGCCGGGCGTTACCTCGCCCGCACATTCCCCTTGCCTCTGTTGACACTGCCCGGGCGGGAACCACGCTTGCTGGGCTTCGCCTTCTCGGTGGCGGCCGGTTCGGATGCAGGGGCCGCAGACCCCGTCGTCCAGTTGGAGATCACTTCCGTGAGGTCCAGCCCGTCAATGACGCCGGTCCTGTACAAGTCGGCGGCAGGATTCCAGTTGGGGTCACCGGGAACAGTGTTCCACGCAGCCAGGACCGCGGTCAGGTCGAGGCCGTCCACGATGCCGTTGCCGTCGACGTCGCCCGGTCCAGGAGCCGCCGTCAGCAAGAACGCTCGGGTTCCACCACCACAGGAGCCGTAGCCCACAATGTGGTCAAGGTCGTTAATGGCCGTGGCGGCGTCGAGAATCCACCCCGTCCCCTGAGGAATAAGGTCATTCAAGTCGTACATCACGCCGTTCTCCCACAGGAACGCGTGTGACCCCCCGCTCGCGGTGTCCGCGTAGCCTACCACATGCCCCAAGGCGTTGATGCCTCTGGCCCAACTGTACGAGCCGCCGAACGTGCCGAGGTCTTGCATAACGCCGTCCTGCCACAAGAAGGCGTGGTAGCACCCGCTCGCGGTGTGCGCCCAGCCCACCACTTCACCGGACGCGTTGACGCCCGAGGCCTCGCTTTCGGGACCGCCAAGAGTTCCGAGGTCGTGCCACACGCCGTCTTCCAAGAGGAAAGCGTGCATGTCATGCTGCGGCGTATCGGAGTTCGAGCCTCCAACGATCTGCCCCGAGTTGTTTATGTCGTACGCCTGGCTGTTTCCGTCCCAGAAATCGTGAAGACCGTTCATCGTGCCGAGTTCCGTGGACTGCCCGTCGCTGTACAGGAAGGCGGTCTTCGCAGTAAGGGAGGGGGGTCCACCCATTGACTCGTCGTGATAGCCCACCACCTGACCAAGGTCATTTATCCCATAGGCCCAGCTCCATGCTCCACCGTCATTCCACTCCATCCCGAGATCCTGCATCACCCCGTTCTCCCACAGGAAAGCATGACAGGCAGTGCTCGGAACCTCGGCGCGCCCCACCACTTGCCCGGACGCGTTGATGTCATAGGCCCAGCTGTAGTGGGGGCCGCCGAGCGTGCCCAGATCTTCCATCACGCCGTCTTCCCAGAAGAAGGCGTGGCTGCCCCACTGGCCCACCAGCTGCGCCGACTCGTTGATGCCGTAGGCCTTGGCTGGCAAGCCGCCGAGGTCGGTGACGACATACTCCATGACCGCATTTGCGCTTACGGCGAACAGAGACGCCGCAACAACAAGACAGACCGCCAAGAGAGTCTGTGTCCGCATGACCAAGTCCCCTTTCATTGTCCTGTGCAAAAGCACTGCCGGCGCGCCGGGCATTACGGGCACGGGTAACCGTTGTCTCATCGGTTTGTCCTCCTCTTTCTGGCGATGGAGACTCGATGGGAGCCTGGCGGTGCGGCATCGGCAGGTGCGCGCGCAGGGCCACTGCATCCTGCGCGCCCCAAGAGAAGCACAGACAGACCCTTACACATTCCCAGGAAGTTAGTTTACCACTATGGACGCGGGAAGTCAAGAGGATTCTGCCTCCTCACGCGCCCGCCAGATTGATCTGTGCACGACCACGCCCGAATCCTGGATTGCCGGCCCCGGTCCCTTGCGATACCCTGTTTCCATGAGGCATCCCTTTTCTGGTGACAGACCGGCACGACGCGGGCCCTTCCTCTGTGCCCACCAGCCTGGCGCGTGTGTTATTCGTGTTCGCATGGCACGCTGCCCCTCAGGATAAGCGTGGACGGGCGGTCGTATGAAGGACTTCGGATAGAGGCACGCCTGATGAATGCATCCGAGATGAAACGGC
>Ga0180431_10003779_pt1 | contig 19199 bp, 14 predicted proteins | sample SS_ome_11_FD_132459 | JGI IMG/M metagenome (GOLD analysis project Ga0180431, IMG submission 132459) | Hypersaline lake sediment archaeal communities from the Salton Sea, California, USA - SS_1_MS_1 metaG | ecosystem: Environmental > Aquatic > Non-marine Saline and Alkaline > Hypersaline >... | reverse complement strand
AGAGCAATGGCGAATTGATATAGTATGGTGAAGAACACGCAAGGGGGTTTCGGCCATGCAACAGTCCAGACTCTTCATCAACGGTGAGTACTGCGATGCCTCAGGCGGCGAGACCTACGAAACCATCAATCCCGCCAATGGAGAAGTCATCGGTACTGCAGCGAAGGGTGGTCCCGAAGATGTTGCTCGCGCTTGTGAGGCGGCTCAAACCGCCTTCGAAGGCGAATGGGGAGCTACAACCTGTGCCGACCGCGCCGCCATTCTCGCCAAGACCGCGCAACTGCTAGGCGACCGTGCCGAGGAGTTCGCCCAGCTTGAAACCCTTGATGTCGGCAAGACCATCACCGATTCCCGCCTCATAGACATCCCCGTCGCGGCAAGTTACCTCCACTGGTATGGCGAAGTCGCCGACGCCGTAGTCGGCGAGACGATACCAATCCCCACCCCGGGACAGATTGACTTTAGCCTCTATGAGCCGTACGGTGTCGTCGGCGGCATCGCCCCCTGGAATTTCCCGCTCTTTTTGGCGGTCCTCAAGATCGGTGCCGCTCTCGCTACCGGCAATTCCATTGTGATGAAGCCCGCGAGTCTCACGCCGCTAACCACTTCGGCGGTCTGCGAGTTGTTCGCCGCAGCCGGCCTTCCCGCCGGTGCGCTGAATGTCGTTACCGGCCCCGGCGCTACCGTCGGCGAGGCGATCGTCACCGATCCCCGTGTCGGCATGGTATCCTTCACCGGCTCCACAGCTATCGGTCGCCGCGTGATGGAGCTTGCTCGGCACAACATCACTGACCTGTCTATGGAGCTGGGCGGCAAGTCCCCCAACTGCGTCTTTGCCGACGCGGATTTCGATCAGGCCGTCGCCGGCGCGCTCTTCGGCATACTCCTCAACAACGGACAGAACTGTATCGCCGCCAGCCGCCTGCTCGTCGAAGCATCAATCTACGATGACTTCACCGCCGCCGTCGCCGAGAAAATGGCCTCCCTCAGAGTCGGTAACCCCGCAAGCGAAGACACCCAGCTCGGCACCATCGTCTCCCAGGAGCAACTGGACAAGATCCTGTGCTACATCGAGGCCGGCAAGGTCGAAGGTGCCATCGTCGCCTGTGGCGGTAAGGTCCCTGAGGGGCCCGAATATGAGGGCGGCTGCTACGTCGAACCCACCCTCTTCACCGGCGTCAACAACGACATGACCATCGCCCGCGAAGAGATCTTCGGGCCTGTACTCGTTGCCATCCCCTTCAAGGACGAGGCGGAGGCAGTACGGATCGCCAATGACACATCATACGGTCTCGGTTCCGGCGTCTTCACCACCAATGCCGACCGCATCCAGCGCATGGTGCGCGCTCTCAAGTCCGGTACCGTCTATGTCAACTGCTACAATGCGGTCTATCCGCAGTCACCGTTCCCGGGCTGGAAGCAATCCGGAACCGGCGTCGAGCGGGGCATTGCCGGCCTCTACCGGTACGTTCGCATCAAGAACGTCATCCAGGACATCTCCGGCGAGCCGATCGGCTGGTTTTAGTGTCCCGTCCTAAAGATAGCTTCACATAGTCAAAATAGCTCACCAAACGGGTGGCTCGGCCTGACTCCGCACAAGCGCGGGGTCAGGTATCCATGAAATAAGCTCCTGCTTGTTTCATGGATAGCTTCCAGCCCGAGTCCGTTGCATGCAGGGGAGTGATATCATGTCAGGCAAGCGGATGTTGCGGTGGGCGTTGAGCCTGCTGCTGATTATTTCAACCGCGACGGTTCTGGCCCGGGATACTGAGGAGACCTTCGGCTGCGAGGCGAATCCGACAGGTAATCCCATCGGTGGGGGAGAAGGCTACAACGACATCCTGACCACCGGTGACTTCATCGTCAATACCACCGAGGAATTCCTCGCAGCCCTCAAAGAAGCCAAGCCCGGCCAGGTCATCTTTGTCCCCGACGGTGTGGAGATTGACCTGACTGCGCAAAACACTCTGGCCCTGCCCCCCGGAGTAACCCTGGCAGGCACCCGTGGTAAAGACGGCTCTCCGGGCGCGCGCATCTTCACCACTCGCAAGTCCGGGCGCATGTTCAGTGTAGCAGGGGATGATGTCCGTCTGACCGGCCTGCGCTTCGAAGGCCCCTACGCCGGCAGCGACCGCGTCGCCCACAGCGCTTACTTCCTCGGCACCAGCAGCTACGGCACCGAAATTGACAACTGCGAAATCTACAATTTCAATGTCGCCGCCATCGGTGTTGGCAGCGGCGCCATGAACTGCCAGATCCACCACAACTTCATCCACCACTCCCAGCGCTCCGGCCTCGGCTACGGAGTCTCCACCGGCTCCAGTGACCTCCACGTGATCGCCAACAAGTTCGACTACTGCCGCCACCATATCGCCTCCAGCGGGAGTCCCGGCTCCGGCTACGAGGCCGCCTGGAACCTGGTCCTGCCCCATGCCAACGGCCATCATTTCGACATGCACGGCGGGCGTGACCGCGGCGACAGCACCAACATCGCCGGCGACTGGATGCACATACACCACAACACCTTCCAGAGCAGCCACCGACATGTCGGCATCCGTGGAGTGCCCTCAGACCGAGCCGAGATTCACCACAATTGGTTCGCCAACCCGGTAGCCAAGAGCGTCTCCACCGGCGGCAACACCAAGATATATCGCAACGTCCATGGACCCGACAAGATACTGGAGGAATAGCTTATGCGCGCACTGGAGTTCGGCTTGCTCATTACATGCTTGACGCTTCTTGTTGTACCGAGCGCACTGGCGGCAGAGGACCGTCTGGGAGACGCCCTGCCCGAAGCTGCACTGCAACGGCTCGGGACGCTGCGGCTTCGCGGCGGTATCGGGGATCTATGCTATCTGCTCGATGGTCGCAGTGTAATCGCCGCCGGTAACTCCATAAATATATGGGACCTCTCTAAGGGCGAATTGCAGGCGACACACAAAGTTTGCTCCGCATCCATCACCGGCATTGAGCCGCGTAGCGACGGCAAAGCCCTGCTAGTCGCCGATAGTTCCGGCAAAGTACACGAATGGAACCTGGCCGACAACGAGGTGCTTCACTCTTTCGCCACTGACCAGTCCGGCCTCCGGTCTGCACACTATTCACCCGACAGCACCCGGGTCCTTACCACCGGCGCAACTCCGCCGACGATCAAGGAGTTCGAGCTTGCGACCGCCAAGGAACTGGCTAGTATCACGGGCAATATGCACTCTTTCCGCGAGGCGATTTATGGCCCCGAGGGCAAAACGGCGCTGGTCAATGGCGCTGCCGGCTCCGGTCCCATTCTCGCTCACTACGACTTGACCACCGGAGAACTCATCCACGAGTGGCACAAGGACTACTATGCACACACCAGAAGCATTGTGCTCTCCGCCGATGGTGAGCGGGTGCTGGCAGGTACTCGTCACAGTGCCACCGAATGGCAGGTCGCCGACCACACACTGCTGCAGAAGTTCAGCGGCCATCACGGCCATGCCGTCACTGCCGTGGCCTACTGCAAGGACCCCGACCAGCTTCTCACCGGCTCCCGCGACGGCTCGATCCGCCGCTGGAACCGCCTCGAGAACCAGGTCCTGCTCCGCTGGTGTCCGCACAACAGCCACGTCACCCACATCCAGGTATCTCCTGACGGCGAGCGCGCACTGTCCTACGGCAGCGGCATTGTGGCCGAGACGAGTCTCATTGATGGCAAATCTACACTGACCTGGCAACGCCACAACGGGCCGGTGGCAGCGGTTGCACTGTTGCCCTCCGCCAACACCGCAATCAGCGGCTCGACCGATGCGACTCTGCGCACTTGGAATTACGACAGCGGCGAGTGTCTGTCCACTATAGAAGGTGCCACCCTCGGCGCCTACGCAGTAGCTGTTTCCCCTGATGGCAAGCGTGTTGCAGCCGGCTGCAAAGACGGTATCGCTCGCGAGTTCAGCCTCCCTGACGGCGAGCTCATCCGCGATCTCAAAGGCCACTTCGGCTACATCCTCGCAGTGGCATACACACCCGACGGTCAACACCTGCTCAGCAGCGCCGGTGACGGCTCTGTGCGCGTATGGGATATGGAGAAGGCTGAACCGGTGCATATCCTCAAGCAGCATCTTGGCGGAGTGCTCGCCATTGCAGTGTCCGCTGATGGCAAGTTTGTCCTCAGCGGCGGACGAGACGGTACTGTTAGACTCTGGGATCTGCCCGGGGCGAAGCTGCTGAAAACGCTGACAGGACACCGCGGCTGGGTCAATGCGGTTGCCTTTGCCGGCGACAGCCGCCATGGCCTCTCCTCCGGCAGAGACGGCAAGATATTCAAGTGGAACCTCGAGAGCGGAGAGGTCATATCGAAAATGACCCACGGCGGCTGGGTGCGAGCCCTCGTCTGCAGTCCTGACGGCAAGATTGCCTGCGCCGGCGGCGACGACAATCTCGTTACGTGCTGGGACCTGTCCACCGACGAGAAGACCGCGACCCTCAAAGGCCATCAGGGCCGCGTAAATGCACTCGCCCTTGCAGCCGACGGCAAGCGCCTCATCTCCGCCAGCCAGGACACTACACTACTCGTGTGGGAGTTGCCATAGTCACGGCCCTGCCGCGCGCAGCGGACTGCGCAAATGCACGGACGGAGGTGAGATCATCTCAGGCAAACGGATATTGCAGTGAGAAGAAGCGTGAATAGCTATTGAAAACCAGCCGGACAGGGTACAATACTTAGTGTTATTGCGTACCATGAAGCGATGATTCGAGCTTGACGCACATAGTACAATGCACAATATATTAGGAGGTGTAGGAATCATGAAGCGTGGATTCACTCTCATTGAGTTGTTGGTGGTCATAGCTATCATCGCGATCCTCGCGGCGATCCTTTTCCCTGTCTTCGCCCGAGCTCGCGAGAAGGCCCGACAGACAAGCTGTCTGAGCAACTGCAAGCAAATGGGGCTTGCCAACGCCATGTACCAGTCCGATTATGACGATTACCTGGTCCCCGTTTATATCCGCTGGCCCAGTTCCGGCGGCGGCTGGGCTGGATACGCATACTGGTTTGAACTCCTGGATCCGTACATGAAGAACCGCCAAGTCTTCCACTGTCCCAGTTCAACCCCACCCGCCTGGCCACGAGGCTCGGCGGCTTTCCTCGACTATGGCATCAATTACTACCTTGTCGGTGCCCCATCAAACCCCGACAGTTTCATCAAGTCTTCGGAGATTGCATACCCGGCTGAGACGCTGGTAGTAGCCGAATCCGCCTGGACCGAAGATATAAATGATTACCACACCTCCAATGCTTACACCGTCCAGATAAACCCTCACGCCTCCCGCTTTATACCGGCGCGGCACAACGGTGGAGCCCATATCATCTATGTGGACGGCCATGCCAAGTGGCATCAGATCGCCATCAACGACATCTACCAGGGGCCGATCAAGTTCACCGTGCATCCGCGCGATATCTGCTGGTCCGCAGATGGCTCGCCGAAATACTAGCCGCTCTACCAGTCACCAACACCCACAAAATCGTGGTTGTCATACACATAGATGGATTATGATCCGCCACTCGAGAGGAGTAGCATGCATGAAAACCTTTCTCCTTTACCTCGGCATCTTGGGCGTCGTCGGTTTCAGTCTCTCAGTCTGCCTGGCACAATACCCTTATGACGATGTGTACGGCTGCGAGGCCAATCCGACCGGCAATCCCATCGGCGGCGGCGAGGGCTATACCGACATCCACACCACTGGCGACTATGTGGTGACGACATTTGACGAGTTGCTTGAGGCGTTGGGCAAGGCGCAAGCCGGCGAGGTGGTCTTTGTCCCGGATGGTACCGAGATTGATCTAACCGGACATGGCAACATCACCATCCCGGGCGGCGTGACCCTCGCAGGCACACGTGGCCTCAACGGCTCAGCGGGTGCGCGATTGTACAACAACCCACCTGCATACTTCAAAGGCTTCCGAACTGATGGCGAGAATGTCCGGCTCACCGGCCTGCGCTTCGATGGCGGCTACGGCGAGCGACGGCGCGAGGTCTGGCGGGACACCCTCTTCTCAATACGTCACCGCGGCGCCCAGGTTGACAACTGTGAGATATACAACTTCAGCGCCGGCGCCATAGGCGTCGGGGGCTATGCCACTCGCACCCATGTTCATCACAACGACTTCCACCATATTCAGCGCGACGGCCTCGGCTATCCAGTCTCCGTAGGCGGCGGCGACATTCGTGTGATTGCCAACAAGTTCGACTACGGCCGCCATCACGTCGCTTCCTCCGGCATCCCCGGTTGTGGATATGAAGCCGCATGGAACCTCATCGGGCCCAATGCCACCAGTACGCACCTCGACATGCACGGCGGTCGCGATCGCAGCGACGGCACCGACATCGCCGGCGACTGGATGCACATTCATCACAACACCTTCCTCAGCACTAACCGCCATGTCGGCATTCGCGGAAAGCCCTCTCAGGGCGCTGAGGTCCATAACAATTGGTTTGCCCGCTCGGCTGAAGAATCCGTCTATGCCACCGGCAACACCCGCGTGTACAAAAACATCATCGGCCCGGATAAGACGCCCCAGGCCACCTCATTCAAAATCACCGCCCTCGGGGAAGGCAACGTCCCCGTCATCGAGCCGCTAACGGATGAAGACCGACCCCTGTGGCTGGATAACTGAAGCCGCAAGACCGGCTCCTGGCCGAACTACGCATCATCTCCATGACTGGAGGACAGCCTGATGAGAATCGTAAGTGCCGTTTTCCTGGCTGTTGTTTGCCTGTTGTCAGCCGTCGCCGCATGGCCACAACCGGCGCGCGACCGCCTTGGTGATCCCCTGCCCGCAGGCGCAATCCAGCGCCTCGGCACCACTAGAATGAAAGGTAACTACTCCGCCCACGCCTACCTGCCGGACGGTCGCGGACTGCTCGCGATTGGTACAACCATCGAGATATGGGACTTGGACCGCGGTGAACGCCTCGAGGCGCTGACCATCGCTCGCTCCGGCATTCGCAGCCTGCGGGTCAGCAAAGACGGCAGCAGGCTGCTCTTTCGCGACGCAGCAGATGTCGTGGAGTGGAGCCTGAAAGAGCGCACGGAGCTACACCGGATTGACGCCGATCAGCCCGGTTTCACCCGCCCAACCTATCATTCGAGTTCCTCCGTCGAGTATTCGCCCGACGAAACACGGGTACTCACCACCGGCGGCCTGCCGCCCAGTCTGAAGGAGTTCGACTTGGCTAGCGGCCGTCAACTCCTCAGTATTGACGGCAAGGATGCCCTCACCGGCGAGCGCGGACAGGCGTGTTTCTTCACTCATGGCGTGTACGCCCCGGATGGCAAAACTGCATTTGTCGTCGGCGGCTATGACTACTGTGCAGCGCATTTTGATCTGAGCACGGGCGAGCAACTGCATCGCTTCCTCACCGGCCATCACGCCTATCACGTTTCAGTCTCAGCGGATGGCGAGCGGATCCTCGTCGGCAGCCGTAGCTATGCCAGCGAGTGGCAGATTGACGGCTACAAGCAACTCCAGCGCTACAACGGCGGTTCACCCGGAAGCGCGTACTCCCATGACCCCGACGAGATACTGACCGGCACCAGGAACGGCGAGATCCGCCGCTGGAACCGCAAGACCGGTGAACTCATCATGGGATGGCAACGCTACTACCTCCCCGGCGAGACCGCCCGCTTCGTGACCCGTCTGCGAGTCTCACCGGATGGCAAGCATGTACTCGCCTACGGCCGCGGCATGGTGACTGAGAGCTCTCTGGAAACCGGCCGACCCCGCGCCGCCTGGGATACCCATGCCGCCGGAGTCGAAGCAGTCGCCTTCCTGGCGGATGGGAAGCGCGTAGCTAGCGGCTCCAGCGACGGCACCATCCGCGTGTGGGACGCGATTACCGGCGAGTCCCTGCTTACCATCGAGAATCCTGATGCGGGCAGCATCTTCGCGTTCGTGGCCGTCTGCGCCTCACCCGACGGCAACAGAATCGCGGCCGGCGACTACAACGGCGTCATCTGGGAATTTGCGGTCGCCGACGGCTCGCTCATCCGCAAGCTCGAAGGCCATTCCGGCTTTGTTCGGGCCCTTCACTATAGCGATGACGGCCGGCGTCTGCTCAGCAGTGCCGATGACGGCTCCGCGCGCGTATGGGCTACGGACGGCGTCGAACCGGTGGCCGTACTGCAGGGACACCGTGGCGGAGTACTGGCGGCGGCTTGGTCCCCTGATGGTACGCAGGTGGCAACTGCCGGTCGTGACGAGACCGTCCGCCTCTGGGATGTCGCCAAAGCTGAAGAGCTACGGAAACTGGAGGGGCACCGCAGTTGGGTCTGCGGCGTTGGCTTTGCCGACGCCACAACGCTAGTCTCTGCGGGTGCAGATGAGCGGATCATCCGCTGGGATGTCAACTCCGGCGAGGCACTTGCGGAGATGCAGCAGAAAGCTCGCGTGGGCAGCCTGGTGGTCTCCGCTGACGGCACCAGAGCCTATGCAGCCGGGGCCGGCAACGTCATCCTCGGCTGGGACCTGACCGCTGCCGAGCAGGTAGGCACGTGGTCCGGCCACCAGGGCAACGTGACGGGACTGGCCCTCTCTCCTGACGGCTCAATGCTGGTTTCCGCTTCCTCGGACTCTACGCTGTTGGTCTGGAAGCTCCCCTGACCCCGCTCGCCTGAAACCACAAAGCGAATGTCGGCTGCGTGAGACGCAGGCAACATTCGCTTCGGTTCGCTATGACTCGCTCGGCGGCGATAGTTAGACCAGGGTCACCTCGCAGCCCACGTACTTGGTCAGCGCCTCGTACACCGGCTCCACAACATGGTCCGGCGTCACGCTGACGTGATGGCGGTGGCCCATGTAGCCGACGGTCTGCAGCACATCCTGCAGTTTCTCGATCTGCGCTACGCCTGCGCAGCCGAAGAAGTCATCGGCAATCGGGTCCTTGGTGAACTCGCCCTTGCCCAGGTAGAATTTCACCTTGCCATCTTCGGTCAGCATGCTGCCGAAGGTGAATGGCGTCGGCTTGATGCGTCCCTGGCAGGGACCATAGGAGTTGCCCTCGCCCACCGCGTTAGCCAGAATAGCATGGTCGGTGACGCGGCCCTTGTTGCTCATCATCGTCCGGGGCACCGGTCCGCAGTGGAACAGGATGCACTTGTCGTCCTCCTCGCCGTAGTTGTTGTTCCAGTCCAACACGGTTACCACATTGCCCGACGCCTTACTCAGCGCGTACATGGCGACCGCGTTGCCCACATCCACCTCGCAAGCCGTGACGACGCCCCGGTCATTCATCTCACTAAGCAGCACACACGGCGAGATGCCGAGCTGTTGTTGCAGCTCAATCCAGCAGCGCACCGCGACGGCGTCCATCGCGTACTCCTCCACGACCTGGTCCAGCGCCACGCCTAGCTTACAGATATTGCTGAACGCTTGCTGGGGCACGCCGCGCCAGTTCGTATAGTCCTGTAGCCGTTTTGCCTTCGCCTTGACCTGCCTGTCGGTATCCTTCATCGCCGCGATGCGCGCGAAGATGTCCGAGAGGTCCAGCGTCTCCATCGTGATGTCGGAGCGCTGCAAGGCCACCTCGTCAATGCGCACTGTCTTGAAGGCGGTAGTCCGTGCACCGACAGCCCCGACGACCATGCCCTTCATCCCATTGACGACCCGGCACATGCGGTCGAAGTAGTCCACATTCGCCGCGAACCGGTCACTGCTGGGATGGACGGTGTGCGGCTTGAGCGCCGTGAACTTGAGCTGGCTCTGGTAGAAGACGTCCATGATTGAGAACTTGCCGCAGAAAGCGTCACGCCGCACCTCGGGAGCCATCTTGTCAAGCTCATCCGGATACGCCTGGATCAGTATCGGCACCCCGCAGTCTTTGAGCGCCGCTATTGCCCCCGTCTCATCGCCGAAGTTGGGCAGGGCAAGAATCACGCCACCGAATCTGCCCTGATTCTTGCGCAGGAAATCGGCGTAGATTTGCCCCTCGGCTGGCGTCTCGACCGCTCCGTAGCGCGTGTGCTTCCCGCCCAATACAAGTGTCTTGTGGCCCAGTTGCTTCAACCGTTCCACCATTTCCTTGCGCGCTGCGGCCTGCAACGAGGCAGGGAAAAACCCACGGTTTCCGAAGAACAATGCGAAAGTCGTCTTCTCTTCAGCCATCTTGTCCTCCTCATGCTCGTCAGACATCTGCGAACGTGTTGTGAGAAAATATTTCTAACCAAACCCGATATCTCGGCGGAGATCGTTCCGTCCCTACCGCTACCTTCTCCGTCCGCCGACCGATTCCTGCCCGCAAGCGAAAGTGATTGCACTACAGTACCAGGGCGATACCACGCCGACCTGGTTCTGTGCATATCCCGCGTACGTACCGCCAAGCCAGTGGTCAACCGCCACTATTGTGCTAATCACACCGCACCCGCACCCGCACCCGCACAGCGCGGCTGCCGGCGCTACTTCTCTAGCCGCACCCTACCCATTGGCTTCAGGGTAGCGAGGCTCTACTATATCAAAATACACCAGTGGGGCGGCGGTTGAGTTGTTTTGACATTCTTACGTGAGCAAGGTACACTACGTCGGGCGACACGAGCCATAAAAGCAGCATTTGTCCAGAGCTGTGAATGTTATGGCTCGTCATGCAGACAAATGGAGGCAAGATGAATGGACAGGCATGTTGATCTCATCGTCGTGGGTGGCGGTCCCGGAGGATACGTTGCGGCAATACGCGGAGCCCAGCTCGGTGCCAAGGTCGCGCTCGTCCACAATGACGACCTAGGCGGAACGTGCCTCAATCGAGGCTGCATACCGTCAAAAGCGCTGATCCACTGTGCGACTATACTGCAGGATGCCAAGGCCGCAAAAGCGCTTGGAATGCGCTTTGCTGAGCCGGACATAGACTTCGATAAGGTTCGCGCTCATACGAGCCGTACGACCTTACAGTTGACGAAGGGCGTGATGGCTCTCGTCGAGGCGAACGGGATCATATCGGTAGGCGGTCGCGGCCGCCTCGTGGCCCCCAACGAGGTGGCCATCGAGGAGGACGGGAAGGTCACCGGGTCTCTGACTGCCCCGGCTATCATCTGGGCCACCGGGTCCCTGCCAACCATCATACCGGTGCCGGGTGTGGAAGGTCAGCAGGTAATCACCAGCGACGATGGCGTCTGCCTCCCCGGACCTCCGAAGTCGCTGGCCATCATCGGGGCAGGCGCACTAGGTTCGGAATTCGCCTACATGTATTCACAGTTCGGCACCAGAGTCCACCTCATCGAGATGATGGATCGCATCCTGCCCGCGGAGGAACCGGAGACCAGTGAGGTACTGGCTGCAGAGATGAGCAAGCTCGGGATTCGCATCCATACACGGGGCAAATGCATGAACATTGGCGGCAGCGGTGGCAGCAAGGCGCTGGAGTGTGACTTCGGCGGTGAGACTGACACCCTTGAGGTGGATATGGTCATGATGGCCACCGGCCGTCATTCTAACACCGGCGACATGGGCCTCGAAGATGTCGGTGTCGAGCTACAAGGCACAAATATCGTCGTTGACGACAACCTCCGCACCAACATTGATGGGATCTTCGCCGTCGGTGACTGCATCCGCGGCCACGGTCTCGCTCATCGTGCTTCGGCAGAGGGCATAGCCGCCGTCGAACTCGCACTGGGCGCGCGCGACGAAATCGGTCCCTTCTTCTGTGCTATGGCCACATTCACCAGGCCGGAAATATCATCATGCGGGCTGCGAGAGACGGCGGCAAAAGAAGCCGGCTACAATATCAATGTCGGCAGGTTCCCGTTCGGCGCGCTTGGCAAGGCTGCCGCCATGCGCAGACGCGCGGGCTTTGTAAAGCTCATCGGCGATGCTGACACCGACAGGCTCCTTGGCGCTAGTATTGTCGGGGAGCACGCCTCTGACCTGATTGCCGAAATCTGCCTCGCTATCCGTATTGGTGCTAGAATGACTGACGTGGCCGAAACATGCCACGTTCACCCGACGCTAACCGAGGCTCTCGGCGAGGCTGCCCTCGACGGGCTCGGCCGCGTCATCCACATGCCCCCGAATAAATAAGACATATGCCTCGCTCCAGGCGCATAACAGAGAAGCGCCCGCATAGCTCGCCGGCGCTTCCTTTCATTCACCCGCGAGGCACTACTCCGCCAACTCATCAAGCGCCTTGAGCACATTCTGCATGTATCTGCAGGCCGGACCGCCAACCATGCAGACGCCGCAGTTGCCGGCCTCCATGATCTCCTGGCCCGCAATACTTGCTCGTCTGCATCTCGGCCGTGAGACCGGTATTCGGCCTCTGCAACGTTTCCCTCGACCTCCCTATCAAACCACCGCAAATCTGAGGTGGACAACGTTTTTCAGGCGTGGTATTCTAGGTATATCGAGGCATCGCGATAGGTGCCGCGGAGGGCATTGGCAAGCATGTACCTCCAGATCTATATTCGGGCGCACCGGGTAAGAAGTAGCGGCTGCCGAGAGGCATTCATAGCCGCTGCAATTCTCTTTACGGGGTCGCACCGACGACCGCCAAATTTCGTATCAGTTCGAAAAAGGTGACCGCCATGGTCAGAGTACATAGCATCTATGGCAATACCACGGGCTGCATATTGCTGCTGTCGGCCTTATTCTTCGCAGCAGCTCCGGCCTTCAGCGGGCAGGAGCATCCGCAGGCACCTGAAGCCCGCACCGCTGTTACTGTTACCACCCAGTCCACTGATGTGGTGGACCTCAAGGTCACGCCGAAATGCGACCAGCCCCCCGTGCCGGCAGAGGACATCAACCTACAACTGGCGCCTCATGAAATCTACGACGCCCTGCCGCGTTTCGGGGCGGAGTTGTTCGTACCTGTCGAGCAACAACAAGCGAAGACAGATGAGCAGACCGCGGCAGTGCCGGCTGCCAGTCCTCCGGTACCGCGCGACTATCTCATCGGTCCCGGCGACCAGCTCTCCCTGCGCGTGTGGGCGCGGAACTTCGAGCAACTCAACCAGGAACTCACTGTCACAGCCGAAGGGCTTCTCTACGCCCCCGAGATCGGTCGGCTGACGGCGTCAGGGCAAACACTGCAGCAGCTTCACGATACAATGACACACCAGTACGCCAAGGTCTTCGCCGCACCGACGGTGACGCTCACCGTTTCACAGCAGCGTGTCGTCGAGGTTTACGTGACCGGCGATGCGACCCGCCCCGGGAAATATGCACTCGCCGGCACAGCTACTGTCTTCACGGCCCTGCACAGCGCCGGCGGCCCCTCGGAGATCGGTTCCTTCCGCCGGCTCAAGCTCAACCGTTTCGGCGAGGACCCGATCGAGATAGACCTCTATGAGTACCTGCTGAGCGGGCGGCGTGATAAGGACGTACTGCTACAGCCGGGCGATACGCTCTTCGTCCCGCCTCTGCGCAGCGAAATCGCCGTCGCCGGCCAGGTTCGCCGGCCCGCCAGGTACGAGCTCGGCGACCAGACGACTATCGCTGAAGCCATCGAGATGGCCGGAGGCCTGAAGCCGACCGCCTATGGCCCCGGCGTCATTCTCTGGCATACGGAGGATCGCAGGGATTGGCGCGGTAGCGCCATTGACGTCTCGGCTCCCGATGGCCCTGACCTCCGGAAGCCCATCAGCGACGGCGACGTACTCGTCGTACCGCGCATATTGCCAGATGCCGACAATGTGGTCAAAGTCTATGGTGCCGTCAAGCGCCCGGGATACTATCCGGTCGCTGTCGGCGCCACCGTCGGCTCCGTGCTGCATGCCGCCGAGGGCATGGTTGGAGACGCGCACATGGGACACGGGGCGCTAACCCGCCTCGATGACAACCGCCATGTCGAGCTTATCGCTTTCAACGTGCGCGAGCAGTACTACGGCGGCGCCGACATCCAGATACCTGTCCAGCCCAAGGACTGGATACGTGTGTATCTGCAGAGCGAGGTTGAGCCGGAGCAGCAGGTCGAAATCCGCGGTGCCGTCGCGCGTCCGGATACGTACCGCTGGTCCGTGCGGCTGGCGGTCAGTCAGCTACTGCTGCTGGCCGGCGGGGCCTTGCCGGGCGCCTACATGGAGCGGGCTGACTTGCTGCGCCTCACGACCGACAAGACCTACGAAATCATGCCGGTCAACCTCCGCGCCGCGCTCGCAGGTGACGTGGATGCCGACATCATCCTGCAGCGCGGCGACATCCTCACCGTGATCCGCCAGGAAGATGCCAGACCGCTGTCCAGCGCCTACATCTCCGGCTATGTCGGCAAGCCCGGCAAGTACCCGCGCCATGACGGGATGAAGGTCAGCGATCTGATCTTCGCCGCAGGCGGCCTCAAGCCCGGCGCCGGTCCCGGTATCGAATTGACATGCGGACGCTTTCAGGGGCGGCCCCAGACAGTCAAGCTGCGGCTCGACGGCACACCCGATGATTACTCCATCCTGCCCGATATGGTGCTCAAGGATGACGACACCGTCGCGATCATGGGCCGTGGCGGCTTCAAGGAACATGTGGACCTTGTCTACCTCCAGGGGCAAGTGGAGAAGCCGGGCAGCTACATCATCAAGCGTGATGGTGCCGGCCAGGAGTACACCGTTCACGAGTTGCTTCGCGAAGCCGGCGGTCTGCTACCCGACGGCAACCCGGACGGCATAGTCGTCTACCGTCCGCACGGTCTGGCGATGGGCGCGAGCCAGGCGCAGGACCTTGACCGGGTCCTCGATTCTCTCAATTACGAGAGCCGCCAGCCCACCATGGAAGTGGATGCCGAGTCTCAGACCGCCGCTCTCAGTTCGACTGTCGGGCGAAACTTGACTTCAGTATTCAGCAGCGACGGGGCTGTCAGTGTGGTCATGCCCCCTCGCAAGGTGAGCCAAAATGACCTCGTGTCCGCGATACCCGTCGCAGGAGCCGAGCTACTCGCCAGTCGCGGCGAGTCGGGAAATATGGAACTCGAGCCCGGCGATACTGTCGTTGTACCGCGACGGATCAACACTGTAACCATACTTGGTGCCGTGCCGCGTTCCGGTGCCGTGCCCTATGTTGCCGGGCAGAACTGCATCGCATACATCAACGAATCCGGGGGCTTTCGTGAGGACGCCGTCGCAGCACGCATGGTGGTCGTCCATGCCAACGGCTCGGCGGCTCCCATCAGGCCGGATGCAGCCATCCGACCCGGTGATGTCATAGTGGTGCCCACAAAGCATATCGTCCGCACCGTGCGGACGGAAAGCCAATGGCAGAAGTGGTTCAAAACGATTGTATCACTGACTGCCGCAGCTCTCATCCTCTAACTCGTACTATGACTTGTAGCTCGGCCTAACCTGCGTACAGCGCAGGTCAGCTGAGAACGCGTCATTCAGCATTCTCAGCTTCCGGCCCGAGGTCGTTCGAGAGGGAGCCATTACAGTGGCGTCGTCAATGCGCAGGACCAGGAACGGACTGCCGGATAGACTGCGTTGGTGGCACGTATTTGCGCTGAGTATCATCGGCGCTTGTCTGGTCGCTGGAGTCATCTTCTTCACTCGCCCCGCGACCTACGCTGCCACGGCTTCTTTGCTGCTCAACGATCAGCCCGATGTCCTGGCGAGTCTGACCAGCAACAGCGGGGATGCTGTCGGGACGGAGCAAGAGCGCATCTCTACCATACTCGCCAGTCGTCAGATCCGCGACCGCCTCGTTGAAAAGTATGCACTGGACGACAAGTTGCAGGTGGACAAGGATTTCGCGGCTGAGATGCTTTCATACATGACGCATATCATTTCTCAGGGCGGCGGCCTCACTATCACCGTCTCATGCCGGGGCTATCGCAAGCCGCAACTTGCACTCTGGAGTTCCATGAGTATGCAGGATGCCCGGCGCCTGTGCGCAGAACTGACAAACAGCTATGTTGCCGAGCTGGACAACTACTTGTCCGAGACTGCCCTCGACCAGGCCCGCAAAGATCGGAAGTTCATCGAGCAGGCTCGCGATAACATCCAGAGCGAGCTGCGCGACACTGAAGACAGTCTCCAGCAGTTACAGACACAGTACCACCTCATTGATCCCGACGAGAAAGCCATGCGCACTGTGGACCGGGTGAAAGCCGCCCAACAGGCTCATGCCGAAGCCGCAACGCAACTCGAAGACGTGACCAGTTCGCTGCGCGAAGCACGCGGCCAGTTGCGCAGTGTGGATGCGCTTCACGTCGCCAAAGTCGTCGAGAACCGCAACCCGGTGATCAGTGAACTCGAGCAGAAGCTCGCCGAACTCCAGGTGGACATGGCCGAGCAACTGGCCTCAGGCAAAACTGCCGGCCATCGCGAGGTCGTCCAGATACAGGCCGCCATGGACAACATCAACGCCCAGCTTAAAGAGCTTGAGGAGCGCGTGCGTGGCGAGTTTTCCCAGGCCAATAACCCCACCTACGACAATCTCGTGAGCAATGTCGTCGAGCTTGAGATTGCTGGTTCCGGTGCGCGTGCCCGCACAGCCAAGAGCGCCGCCCTGCTTGCGGCTGCAGAGGCAAGACTCGCCGAACTCCCGCCTGTCGCCCGTGACTATGCAACGCTTAAGCGCAAGCAGCAGGTGCAGTCTGAGCTCATGGCCTCGCTCACCCAGTCGCTGGCTTTCGCGATGATCGCAGAACAGCGTGCCACCACCTCCAGCGCCTTCACCGTGCTGGATGCTGCTATCCCGCCCAGCAGGCGGTCCGGCCCCCCAACCTTGCTGGCCGGCGGTATCGCATTTGTCGTGTTCTTCATCACCTTGGGCTTCAACATGATTGACCGCCGTGCCTTCGGCATGTTCTAGCCCGACCTATTCCTTGGGGGAGGCAATCTTATGTCATTGCTTGCCGACGTCAACCCCAATTCCGTACGCGACCGGCTCTGGATCTGGGGCAATGAAGCCAACAACCAGGATGCTGCCTGGAACCTCCCCGGCGTCTCACGCATGACTGCCGTCGAGGCTGCTGCCTACCTCGGTGTGCCCAACGTCGTGATGGTCAGCCATCGCGGCCTCCCCGCGCCGCCGCTCGACCGGCACGCCATCGCCATGCGGCCTCTCAAGCGCGTCGTCTGGTCAATCGTCCACTCCGGCGGCGTCACCTCCAGCGAAGAGACGCAGCACATCTTCGACATCGCCGCCCGCTTCCCCAACTTCACCGGCTTCATACTTGATGACTTCTTCCACCGGACAGAAGACGGCTCCTGGAAGGCCAGCCTCACCCTCGACGAGCTCCGCGCCGTCCGCGAGAGACTGCAGCTGTCCGACCGCACCCTCGATCTCTGGGCCGTCCACTATACCCACCAGTTCGACCTCCCCGTCGAGCAGCATCTCGCTCTCTGCGACAGGATCAACTTCTGGACCTCGAACGCCGCCGAGCTTCCCGAACTCGAACACAACTTCGCACACCTTGAGCAGCTCTATCCCGACATTCCCAAGATCCAGGGCCTCTACATGTGGGATTTCGGCGAGAAGCAGCCGATGCCCGTTGACATGATGCAGCACCAGTGTGAACTCGGCCTCAAGTGGCTGCAGGAGGGGCGCATCGAGGGTATGCTGTTCATCGCCAGTTGCGTCGCTGACCTCGAACTTGATGCCGTCGAATGGACCCGCGAGTGGATCGCCGAGGTGGGGGACAGGCCCATCCAAAGCATGTGAACTGAGCCGCTAGAGCCAGGGATCAGCCGCTGTGCTCTGCGAACAACAGCGCCGCCATACTATGCTCCACCTGGGCCATGGTATCGGTGGAGATGGCTCCAATAAACTCGGACAGCCGTGATCTGGATATCGAGCGTATCTGCTCACACAACACCTGCGATGGTCTCGCAACGCCGCCTTCCGGGAGGTTCACCTCGACATGAAGCGGAATGGGACGGATGCGAGTAGTCAGTGGCATCACGATGACCAGGTTGGAAAGGCCCTGATTGAACTCATCTACGGACACAACCAATGCGGGGCTGCGGCCGGCTTGCTCATGTCCCCTGGTGCGGCTGAGTTCCACCCACCAGATGTCGCCGCGCATGGGCTGTGTTGCGCTCATCTGCTCAGTCCTCCAAGCCGTCGGTCAGAGTGCTATCCCAGCGCGCGCGCTCTCGCTGCTCTTCTGCCCACGCCTCCGGGTCATTGCGCAGGGCAGCATAGGCAGCATTGGACTCTGCAAGCAAGCGCCGGCGCTGTACATCCTCAACTACACCCTTCAGGAACTCGCCGATAGGGAGCTTCGCTTCCTTCGCCAACTCGCGCAGAATACGGTGGGTCTCTCTGCTCACGCGGATTGTCGTAGCCGACATCGCTATACACCTTCTATGAACATTCTATGCGTGGTCATATTCTTAGCGGCTTTGTCGGCAAGGACCATCTGGCGCTTCAGGCAGCCGTGGACTATGTGACCAGGCTCGGAGGCGGCACCGTCAGGATCCTGCCGGGCACATATCAGATGGGCAATTCGCTCTTTCTCCGCGATAAGCTCCATCTCATTGGCTCCGCTGATGAAACCATCCTGCGCAAGTGCCCCTCGGCCGGGACACGTCTCGTCGAGGATACTGACTGGTACTCCGATATCGTCGCTCTAAGGGACGCCTCCATATTCCAGGTCGGCGGCGGCATCCTCTTACGTGGCAAGTGCCCTCACTACGACAAACAGGAGTTCATCAAGCGCACAGTCACCGGCATCAGCGGCAATATTATCCGCCTGAATCAGGAACCTCGCGTGAACTTCTGGCTCGAAACCGAACCCGAAGCCGCCACGCTCTTTCCGGTCATCACCGGCGATTACGTCAACGATGTGACCATCGAGAGCCTCTGCATTGACGGTAACCGCGCAGAAAACGACAACCTCAACGGCAACTACGGAGGCTGCATCTTTATTCAGGACTGCAACCGCATCTTCGTCCGCGACGTCACCGCCCGCGACTATGACGGCGACGGCATAAGCTGGCAGGTCTGCCACGACATCACTATTGATGGTTGCCGCTCGCTCAACAACGCCGATCTCGGCCTCCATCCCGGCAGCGGATCGCAGAGGCCCGTCATCACCAACAATACCATTATCGGCGCCAGTCAGGGCCTGTTTTTCTGCTGGGGCGTCGAGCACGGTATCGCCGAGGACAATCTCATCGAGGACTGTGGCAAGTACGGCATCTCAATCGGCCATCGCGACACCGACAACCTGGTGCGCCATAACGTCATCCGTCGCAGCGGCGAAGTCGGCATCTACTTCCGCCGACATCCGGACGGCAAGCGTGACCCCCACCGCAACATT
>Ga0180431_10003777_pt1 | contig 19203 bp, 11 predicted proteins | sample SS_ome_11_FD_132459 | JGI IMG/M metagenome (GOLD analysis project Ga0180431, IMG submission 132459) | Hypersaline lake sediment archaeal communities from the Salton Sea, California, USA - SS_1_MS_1 metaG | ecosystem: Environmental > Aquatic > Non-marine Saline and Alkaline > Hypersaline >... | reverse complement strand
CCGCGTCAAAGTCGGCGATCCAGTCGTCATCGATCCGGCAATACCATGCCATCAGTGCGATCAGTGCCGCAAGGGCAGAGAGAACACCTGCGACAGCGTGCGATTTCTCGGCTCGCCCGGACTTCTCGGCTGCCTGTGCGAGTATATGGTTATGCCCGAAGAGTGCTGCTATCCGACCGGCGGGGCCATTACATTGGAGCAGGCGGCGCTGTGTGAGCCTTTTTCTATCGGTACATATACCGCTAAACGAGCCCAGCCGGCCAAAGGCGCCAAAATCGCGATCCTCGGCACAGGCCCGATCGGCCTCAGCGTCCTGCTGGCAACACAGGTCGAAAAGGCCGGCAGGATTTACGTTACCGACAAGATCGAGGCCCGCCTCAAAGCCGCTCTCGGCGCAGGCGCCGACTGGGCGGCAAATCCCGACAACACCGACATCGTCGGCGATATTCTACATGCCGAGCCTCTCGGGCTCGACGTCGTCTTCGAATGCTGCGGCCAGCAGGAAGCGCTGGACCAGTCGTTCGATCTGCTCCAGCCCGGCGGGCTGCTTGTCATGGTGGGAACCGCCAGGCAGGACACGGTGTCGTTCAACGTCGACAAGTTCCGGCGAAAAGAGCTTTCGATAAAATACATCCGCCGGCAAAACGACTGCGTCCAGAAGGCGATGGACCTGATCGGATCGGGGCAAGCCGATCCCGACTTTATGATAACGCACCATTTCCCGCTGGAACAAACCGTGGAGGCATTCGATCTTGTCGCCGAGTATGCCGACGGCGTTATAAAAGCAATGATTGACGTGTAAACAACATATCACGATTTCTTTGGAGAACAGACTTAGATGAGTTGGCTCAACCTGGAAGAAAAAGTCGTCATCGTTACCGGAGGAGCGGCCGGGCTTGGAAAGGCTATCTGTGAGGGCTTGGCCGAAGTCGGGGCAAGAACCGTCGTCGCCGACGTGGATGAAAAGGGCGCCGAGAAACTTGCCGCGGATCTGAAAGAGCAGTTCGGCGGCGAGCACATAGCTACAAAAACAGACGTAACCAACAAAGCAAACGTCGACGCAATGATCCAGGCCACGCTGGAAGAGTTCGGCGCAGTTGACATACTGGTAAACAACGCCGGGATAAACATTCCCCGACTGCTCGTAGATCCGGCGGGCAAGGAAGAACTGACCGAAGATATCTGGGATAAGGTCGTGGCGATAAACCAGAAGGGGCTTTTCCTGTGCGCCCAGGCGGCTGCACGCGTCATGATGAAGTCGGATAAAGGCGGCGTAATAATCAACATGGCCTCCGAGTCCGGCTCGGAAGGCTCGGAGGGCCAGAGCGTCTACGCGGGCACCAAGGCGGCGGTTTACAACCTCACCAGGTCATGGGCCAAGGAACTGGGCAAGCATAACGTCAGGGTAGTCGGCGTGGCGCCGGGAATTCTGGAAGCAACAGCCCTGCGCTCCGAAGAATATGAACGCGCTCTGGCCTACACGCGGGGAATCAGCATCGAGACCCTGCGCAAAAAGTACAAACAGGCTTCGATCCCGTTAGGAAGAAGCGGCAGGCTCAGCGAGGTCGCAAGCACCGTATGCTTTTTGGCCTCGGATAGAGGCGGCTATATCCACGGCACCGTTATCAACATCTCCGGCGGTAAGAGCAGAGGGTAAATATTTACTATTGTCGATTGACTATTGACTATTAGAAAAACTACGAGCTGCAATATCATCAATAACCGGGAGATGAAAAATGAGAACGATCTTGTGTTTTGTATTCGCATCGTTCTTCACCGTGTCCGCCACCGCAGAAGATACGGGCAAGAGCATCCACGTATTCGTTGCTCTTTGTGACAATCAGAGCCAGGGAATAGTCCCGGTACCGAAGCAGCTTGGCAACGGGAATGATCCGAAGAATAACCTCTACTGGGGCGCGCTCTACGGCACAAAGACGTTCCTGAAGAAAAGTAAGGACTGGACGCTGTTGACAGCAATAAAGAATCCAGGCGACAAGATACTGGAAAGAGTGATATTTCAGCATAAGACGAAAAAAGCCTATCTCGTGGCGGATGCGTATCGGGGCAACCAAATCAAGAATGCCGTAAAAGATTTTCTGGACGCAGCGGCGGGGAACAATCCGAAGATGTTGAAGCATGAGAAAATTGAAATCAAGATTAACGGTGGAGCCGATCTGGTCGTTTACGTCGGGCACAACGGATTGATGGATTTCAAAATGGATTTCCCCAAACAGAATAAGCAAGAAAAAGGCAAAGACGCCATTGTATTAGCGTGCAAAAGTAAGCCCTATTTCAAGCCGTATTTCTCCAAACTCGGATGCCGACCTGTCCTGCTTACGACGGGATTGATGGCGCCGGAAGCATATACTCTGGAAGCAGCCCTGGCCGACTGGCTCGCAGGCGAAAATTCAGAGCAACTCAAAAACCGTGCCGCGGCTGCGTACAATAAATACCAGAAGTGCGGCGTCAAGGGAGCACAACGGTTGTTCTATACAGAGTAGTAGATCAAAGCCTTGAATTATCGGGCCGAATTTAGTAGCATATAGTCAAGTAGCTTGGCGAGGTGGCCGAGTTCATAACGCGCTTGTAAAATATAGGGCTGCTTATGCCCCGGTTGCAGGGGGTAGACTTAAATGCGAATCAAAAGGGGCTTTACGCTCATCGAGCTTCTCGTTGTTATCGCTATTATTGCGATTTTGATGGGTATATTGCTGCCGGCTTTGCAAAGAGTCAGAGAGCAAGGAAGGCGAATCGTCTGCCTCAACAATATCAAGACGATGGGACTGGCCAACGCACTTTACGCCGACGACTGCGACGGCTGGTACGTACCGATCATGGACAGAATGCGGGGCACTAATCGCTATTGGCCCGGCAACCTCCACTTCAGAGAATTATGCGGGTATAAACCCAGAGGAGCCGACTCTGAGAACCAGTGGCATGCCCCCAAGAAGTTTCTCTGCCCCAGCGACACGATCGCAAAAAAGGAAATCCGCGACAGCCAGTGGGACTCGTGGATCAGCTACGGCTACAACCTTACGGACTGGTACTTTTCCGACTGGTTCGGCATCGGCTACGCCGGCCACAAGAGTACGACGGTTCCCAATCCGGCAAACGAGCTGATATTCACCGAGAGCCACGACTGGTGGCTGTGGTGGTGGGGCGCCAATTACGAAGACGGATGGGACGTTCTCGGCCAGGATACGATAACGCCTTATAAACAGGTCGGATGCGATGGCCCCACTCTCTATCGCCACAGCGAAGGCGTCAGTCTGGCCTTCTACGATGGCCATGCCGAGTACAGGAAAAAGGAAAAGGTCTTCAGCAAAGAGGCATGGGACGCCGGAAGACCCGGAATGTGGTCGACCTTTACGCATTACCCGCCGACGGAGGCCGAGAAGAAGCGACTGCCGAAGCCTCCTGCTCCACCGCCCGTTCGTCGTCCTCGCTAATCACAGGGCATCAAGACCATAGCCTTCTGTCTGTAGCTGCCGCCGCCAGAATAATGCGGTCGGCATGTCAGGATTGGGATTTACCCTTGTTTCTGTGTAGCGGCGACGGTAGAATCCGCCTCTTATGAAGAAGGCAAGCATTGTCAGTATTGGTAATGAGATTCTGGCCGGGGCGACGGTTGATACCAATGCTGCGCATCTGAGTGCCGAGCTACTTTCAATAGGGATACCCGTGGTCAGTTCTTATGCCGTGGGCGATGAGATTGGGCGAATTGTGCGAGGGCTGGAACTGGCCGGTGCCGATGCCGAGGTGGTAATAATAACCGGTGGCCTGGGGCCCACCGACGATGATTTAACAAGACAGGCGTTAGCAAAATTTCTCAACGTCGAGTTGAAACTTGATAGCGAGCTTCTGGAAGATATCCGGGAATACTTCGCACGTCGGAATCTCAAGATGGTCGCGCGAAACGAGATTCAAGCCTTTCTTCCAGCCGGAGCGAAGGCGCTGCCGAACAATCGCGGCACGGCGCCGGGAATCAGGGCCGAATCGGACGGCAAATTGTTCTTCGCCATGCCCGGTGTGCCGCCGGAGATGAAGCAGATGTTTGCCGAGTCCGTTGTGCCTGAACTGCGGCGGCTTGCCGGAGGTCAGGCCGTTGCGATCAGGAAGCTGCGCTGTTTCGGGATGGGCGAATCCACAATCGCCCAGAAGCTCGGATCGATCATGGAGAGGGGGCGAAATCCGCTGATCAACTGCACTACCCACTACGGTGTGATCACCCTGCACGTCGTCGCCACAGCCGAAAACGCCGAGACCGCCGAGCGGATGGCCCTGAAGGACGAAGAATCGCTGCGGCAAACGCTCGGAGAGGTTGTTTACGGCGCAGGGGAGCAGACTCTGGCCCAGGTGGTGGGCGAGAAGCTCATCCGGCTCGGCAAGAGCGTCGCCGTGGCGGAATCCTGTACGGGCGGCCTGCTCGCAAAGCTGATAACCGACGTTCCAGGTGCGAGCGAGTACTTTTCCCGCGGATGGGTAACCTATAGTAACGAGGCCAAAAGCAGCGAATTAGGCGTGCCGGCAGGTTTGATCGAGCGGCATGGCGCCGTCAGCGAACAAGTCGCCCGGGAAATGGCTCGCGGCGCAAGGCAGAAAGCCCGCACAGATTTTGCGATCGGCATAACCGGTATCGCGGGCCCGGGCGGAGCAACCGAACAAAAACCCGCCGGACTTGTATATATCAGTGTCGATTCTGATCGAGGCTGCGACACGAAGCGGTGCATTTTCAATCACGAGCGGCGCTTTGTAAGGTTGAGATCGGCACAGACCGCACTGAATATGCTCCGCCTGAAATTGAAAGATTGACTATGTGCGCCGGAAATGGTATAATTGAACCGACTGGGGCACGCTGGATACTCTGAGGAGATTATGGCACAGAAACGCAGGAAAATCGGCGAAATAATTTATAAAGCCGGGCTTGTGGAAAAACAGGCCCTGATAAACGCGATCAAGGCGTCAAAGAGCAATAATAAGCGCGTCGGTGAAATTCTCCTCGAACAGGGCCTGATAGACGAAGAAAAGCTGACCCAATGCCTCGCCAAGCAATTCGGCATGGAGTACATAAATCCCGCTACGGCCTCAATTTCTCCGGAAGCCGCCAAGGCGCTGCCCGAAGAAGTCGTAAAGCGGCATAACGTCATCCCGATGGAAATGAACAATGGCACACTCAAGCTGATTATCAGCGATCCGTCGAACCTGGAAATGATGGACGCCATTCGCTTTCGCCTTAATTCCGAGCCGGAATTTTATTTAGCCAGTGCCACGAAGATCCGCGAGTATCTCGAGGATTCGTTTGAGGAGGTCGCCGAAGAGGACGACGACAGGCTCAAGCACAGTATCGACGCAACCGCCGCCGAGCTTGCCGAAGTCGGCGACGAATTGGCGGCTGAAACGCTTCGCGCCCAGACCGCCGATCCGGATGACGACGCACCGATCATCAGACTGGTGAACCTGATTATCGACAACGCTTACCACATGCGGGCCAGCGATATTCACATCGAGCCGATGGCCGACCGGGTGCGCGTGAGGTACCGCGTCGACGGCGTATGCCTGGAGAGGGACAATATTCCCAAGACCATGCAGCCGCCGCTGGTTACACGTTTCAAGATTCTTTCGGGAATGGATATTGCCGAAAAGAGGCTGCCTCAGGACGGTCGTATAAAGCGAGAGATTGCGGGCCAGGACATTGACTTTCGTGTCTCGTCTCTGCCCGGGGTGCACGGGCCCAGCGTCGTGCTGCGTATTCTGCGCCCGGACGCGGTCAATATCGGTATCGAATCGCTGGGATTCGAGCATGACAACTACGAACAATTCCAGCACATCATCAAGAGGCCTAACGGCATTTTCCTTGTCACGGGCCCGACCGGCAGCGGAAAAACGACAACGTTGTACGCGGCGCTGCAGGAGCTCAACAAGCCCGACAAGAAGATCATTACAGCCGAAGATCCGGTGGAATACAACTTCGCCGGGATGAACCAGTGCCAGGTCCGCGACGAGATCGATCTTTCATTCGACAGGATTCTCAGGGCGATGCTTCGACAGGCGCCCAACATTATTCTGGTCGGTGAGATTCGAGACGGCGTCGTGGCGGATATTGCCATCCAGGCGGCACTGACGGGCCACCTTGTGTTCAGCACCCTGCATACCAACGACGCCCCGAGCGCTATTACGCGTCTGATCGATATGGGCGTCAAGCCGTTCCTCGTGGCCAGCTCGATTCAGGCCATCATGGCACAGCGACTGGTCAGGGTCATCTGCAAGAAATGCAAAGTAGTAGACGAAAATCCGAACATGGATCATTTGGAGTCGCTTGGCATTTCCGCCGAAGAGGCCGAAAAACACCCCCCATACAAGGGAGCCGGATGCACGCAATGTCAGAACACCGGATTCAAGGGTCGAATCGCCATATTCGAGATGTTCGAGATGAACAACGAAATCAGGGAGCTGGCCTTCAAGAGGGCGCCGACAACCGAGTTGAGAAAGGCTGCCAAAGCTGCGGGAATGAGAACCCTGATGCATGACGGCAAGATGAAGATTTTCAACGGAGTAACAACACCGGCCGAAGTTGTGAGAATCACACAAACAGAAGGCGAAGCAATAGACTAAACGAATTGTAGTTATTGAGGATTTTTGCATGGCAACTGTAAACATGGATAGATTGCTGGACGCCTGTGTTACTATGGGCGCCTCGGATATCCACCTTACGACCAACCGCTCGCCGGTTTTGAGGATCGACGGCGGACTCAGAAACCTGGAAACCAAGGTCCTCGAACCCGATGATACTGAGTCGCTGATGAGAGCTATCACCCCGGATCGAAATCAGCAGGAGCTTCAGGAAGAGGGTGGAACCGACTTCGGTTTTGCCTTTGGCGACAAGGGCAGGTTTCGTGTATCGGTATTCCGGCAGAAAGGCAACCTTGCACTCGTTCTTCGTCTTATTCCGTCCAAAATTATGACTTTCGATGAAATAGGCCTTCCGAAGATTTGTCAGGCTTTGTGCCGGCGGCCTCGAGGGATGTTCCTGGTTACGGGCCCGACCGGCAGCGGCAAGACTACAACGCTGGCGACCATGATCAACTATATCAATCAGAACTTCGATCGCCACATCATCACGATCGAGGAACCGATCGAGTATTACCATACGCATAAGAGAGCAATTATCAATCAGCGGTCGGTCGGCGTGGACGTGCCGAGTTTTGCCGAAGCTTTGAGACGCGTGCTCAGGCAGGACCCGGACGTGATTCTCGTCGGCGAATTGCGCGACCTCGAGACAATCGAGGCGGCCGTTCGTGCGGCCGAGACGGGCCACCTTGTCTTTAGCACGGTCCACACCACAAGCGCAGCCGGTACCGTCACGCGACTAATCGACGTTTTTCCCGTCAACCAGCAGGAGCAGATACGCATCCAGTTGAGCAGTAACCTGATCGCGGTGCTCAGCCAGGCCCTGTGCCCGAAAGCAACGGGCCGGGGGCGAGTCGCAGCGTATGAGTTTATGGTCGTAACGCCTGCTATCGCCAACCTGATCCGCGAGAACAAAACGTATCGAATCGATTCGAGCATTCAGACCGGAAAAAAACTTGGCATGCAGCTTCTCGACGAGCACCTCTGGCGTCTCTACGATGCCGGCACGATCAGTCTCGAAGAAATGCTCGACAAGGGCCGGCAGCCCGGCGCTTTACAGGACAAAGCCACGGCCAAGATAGAAGCCTTGAGAGGCGGCAAACACAAGCACAAAAAGAAAGCCGCACAAAAGGAAATGGAAGACCTGGGACAAATCCTCAGATCGTAATCTCTGTGACTGTTTCCGATCAACGACATCGAAACATACCAACCAACTACAGGGGCAGCCATAATCGGCTGTCCTTCTTCTTAGACCGATTGGTAACGTCATGAGTTTTATCAGAGTACAGGTTGACTAATCTACCTGTTTGAGTCTATAAGCTTTTTGAAATCGGGAAGTTCACGCAAGTCATCCCAAACCGGATCGATGGCAATAAGTTTGTGAGATAATCTCGATGGTATTTTAAGCAGTTTTGAGAGCGTTTCGATGGCCTCTTGGTGTTTGCCTAACATCACGTAGATACGGGCCAGGTCCTCTTCTCGAAGCGGTCCGCCGAAGCGGTCCTTTTCTGTGGGAAGCAGTGCTCTCCCCTTTTCCCCGTGCTTAATGGCGTTCAGCTCGTCGCCCAGACCGGCATAGGCTATACCGATTGAACTGTGGTAGTATTCATTCAACCGGTATTCCTGCAGCTTGGCCTTCAAGTCAATGAGTGCATTTTCATATTCCTGCCGTGCTAAGTCGTTCTGGCCCAGATACCCGTAGATTTCCGCACGTCTTAGAGCATAGGGCATATCCCAACTTGGTTTTAGGTCCGCGTCGTCCGCCTGGGAAAGTCGATCCAATGCGTCCTGATATTTACCTGAACAAATGTCAATCAAGACCATCAGCCTTCGCACATCCTCGGGTTTTTTTGTCTTTGTGACATACTGGTCCAGGACGGCCCGGGCCTCGTTCGGGTCACCCTTCCAGACCAGGTATAGCCAGGCTTTTTCGCCGTAGTAGTAGGGTTTATTTGGATTCTGCCGGATAGCTATCTCGTGGTAGTGCTCGGCGTTCTCGTAGTCTCGAAGTACCTTCAGGGTGTTTCCGAGCTCGCAGGCAAAGTGTGCAGAGAGAGGATCCAAATCAAAGGCTTTTTTCATGTTCTCACGTGCCGCCGGGAAATCTCCTGTCCGTCGTTGTACACAACCAGTCCAGTACAGTGCCCAATAATGGTTGGGTAAAAGATCAAGCGCTTTGTTCAGGTGCTTTAAGGCTTCGGCGTAGTTGAGATGCCCCTGAAAATAAATGCGTGCCATGGTTACTTGAATTCCTGGTATGTCAGGAGCTAATTTCAAGGCCTTACGTGCTGCACTCTCAGCCTTGGCCAGGCGTTCCGGGCTACGATCTTCTCCAAAGAAATACATATGGGTATAAACCCACGCAAGATCGCTATGGGCCCGTGCAAAGTTGGGATCCAGTTTGAGCGCCTCCTCGTAGTAAGGTATGGCTTTACTGTTGCTCGGACCCAATGCCGTACCCTGCATCCACAACTTGTAAGCTTCAAGATTTTGTGTTGTCGGAATATACTTAGACAACGTTCGATCCTGTTTGAGCAGAACGAGATCCAACTGTTGGGCCACGTGATCGGAAACCTCTGATTGCACATCCAATAGTCGATTTAGTTCAAAATCTCTGTTGTCACTCCATATGAGGGTATCACTTGATGTCTCAGTGAGATGTAGATACAATCTCGCTCGGCTGTTCGGATCCGACAGATTCTCACATTGGACTGTGCCGTCAAGGATATAGTCGACATTTAACTTATCGGCTATCTTTCGGGTATCCATCTCCTGCTTCTTGCACAGGTTTGCACTCCGTCGTGCGATGACAGCCAAACCGAATACTCTTTCCAAACGGCTGTTGATCGCATTAGTCATGCCATCGGCGAACCATTCTTCCCCGGCAGGCCCGACATAATCGAACGGCAGAACCACTAGGCGTACCTGATCAGACAGGGATTTAGCATGCTTGTCCAAGATGAGCCATATGGCAACAGCGGATAATGCGACAATCACAATTGCACCGACAATCATCGCTAGTCTTTTAGCCCTCGACGGGGCAGCAGGAAGGAGCTTGTTAAGCGTTTCGGCTATTTGGAGAGTTGTATTTTCGATGTTGTCGAGACGTTTGTCCAGGTTTTTTTCCAAACAGCCACGAACAGTATGCGTATATTTGTAGGAGTATCTTCCGGCAATAGCTTCCAGTCGGGTTCGCGTTCGATTATGCCGGCCAGTACATCCGTGGAAGTCTTTCCCTCGAAAGGGAGCTTGCCGGTCAGCATCTGGTACATAATACAGCCGAACGACCAGATATCCGTGCGATGATCGGCAGACTGGCCCCGCGCCTGTTCCGGGCTCATATATGCGGGTGTGCCCATAATATGGTGGCGCTGCGTGGCGGTTGCTTCCGTATCTTTCGCCTCTCCTGTGTAAGTTTTGGCCAGACCGAAGTCCAGCACTTTGACCTGGCCGTCCGGCGTGATTTTTATGTTGCCGGGTTTCAGATCCCTATGAGCGATGCCCTTCTTGTGTGCCGCAGAGATGGCCGAGGCAATTTGTTCTCCGAACGAAAGAGCCTGCTCGACCGTGAGCGGCTCACGTGCTATCCGCTTTGAGAGGGTCTCGCCCGGCACGTATTCGAGAACCAGATAGCCGTTATCGGCCTTATCATCAATAATATCGTGAATGACGGCGATGTTGGGGTGGTTCAGGGAGGCAAGAAGCTCAGCTTCGCGCTGGAACCGCATTCTGGCTGTAGCATCGGCAGCGAGTTTAGCCGGCAGACCTTTGACGGCCACGGAGCGCTTGAGTTTTGTGTCATGAGCGAGATATACTACGCCCATGCCTCCTCGGCCGATCATCTCGGTTATCTCGAAGTTACCAATTCTGCTTCCCACCAAATCCCGGTCCGCTCCTTCTTCAAATTCACCGGCTTCGGTCTGGACAATGGAATCGAAAAGGGCATCGATTTCACAGAGACTCTGTACGCGCTGACGAATCTGTGCTTCGTACCGTGGATATCTCTCCACGAAATCATCAATATCCGGCTGCTCACCTTGCACGTAGGAGTTGACGAATCTCGCCAATGCCTCATCGAGAACATCCACCTTATTATCGTCTCCGTTTGCGATCATCATGACTTCTCGTAAGCGGCCGTTAGCGCAACAAGGGCACGGGACAGCAGCATTGCCACGGCCCCTTTGCTCTTTTCCAGCTTAGCCGCAATTTCTTCGTGCGACAGCCTTTCGATCCTGCTTAAAAAAATTACTTCTCGATACTCAGGTTTCAGCTCGTCAATCGCTCTTTCAAGCCTGTCCAACTGCTCTTTTCTTGAAAGCAGCACACTCGGCGTCGTTGTTTGCAGAAGGCCGTCGACACCGAAAGAGCCATTTTCGCTGTTCGTCTCCATCTTTTTAAACGGGATTTCTCTACGGATATCACGCTTATCGGCGTGAAATTTGTCCAGAGTATCGTGAAGCTTGTTTTCTGCTATCCTTGAGAGCCAGCGAAGAAAGTCTCCCTCGTTCTTGTACGTGAAGTTCTCCAAACCCGCAAGTGCCAGGACAAGTGCATCCTGCACTACATCAACTGAATCGACTTTCGGCCGGAGTTTGCTATCTATGCGAAGCCTAATGATTCGCCGCACCCGCTCGCCGTAGATCCTGCATAATTGCTCGACAGCAGGCTTGTCTCCCCCCTTGGCCAGTGTGACCAGATGCTGGGTATTGTGGTCGTTGACAGAACTCACCTTATGCTAACTCCTTGACCAGAGAGACATTAGATCAATTATACAAACTTTCCTGCGATTATTCAAATAAAACCGTTAATTCGCCGTTCTTTTCCCGTTTTAAAGGGTAGGAGAAGTGGATTTAAAGGATCGGTCATAATGAAAGATTATTGCTCCAGGGCAAATTTCGTCAGGTCCGTGACATGCGAACGTTATACAGAAAATTGTCCAAAAGGTTATCAAAGGAGATAGAAACGATGAAGACGGTCGGAAAACCACAAATTATGCGAACGATCACATTATTAATCATAATCTTCTCGTTAAGCTTACCTGCCTATGCCAAATACAGCGGCGGCAGCGGGACTGCTGAAGACCCGTACCAGATCGCTACGGCAGAAGACCTGATTCTGCTCGGTGAGAAGCCCGATGATTACCACAAGCACTTTATCCTGACCGCAGATATTGATTTGTCGGACCTAAACTTTGAAAGAGCAGTTATTGCCCCGGATACAAACGATATTGATTATTATTACCAAGGCATACCTTTTTCCGGACACCTTGAAGGCCAGGGGCACAGAATCCACCAATTGCATATTGAAGGGAGCAGTAATCTCGGCCTTTTTGGGCAATTAGGCGATGGTGCTCAGATTACAAATTTGAGCCTTGTCGATGCCGATGTAGTCGGAACAGGAAGCAAAGTCGGACTCCTGGTGGGATATAATAATGGCAGCATCTCCAATTGCTCCAGCAGCGGTACGGTCACGGGAAAACACGATGTCGGTGGTATCGTGGGATACAACAGTTATCACGGTAGTATCATCACAAGCTACAGTACTGCGATTATCAGTGGAGACAGCAGCATTGGCGGTTTGGTGGGAAGAAGTCGTGGCAATATCACCGCAAGCTACAGCACCGGCTCGGTCAGTGGAGAAGGTTGTGTTGGCGGCCTCGTAGGAAAAAATTATGGTAGTATTATCGCATGCTACAGCACTGGTTCAGTATATAGAGGGACCATGATTGGTGGCCTGGTGGGCCAGAACGACTACTACCGTGGTATTATCACCTCAAGTATTTGGGACATGGAGACATCCGGCCTTACCTTCGGCGACGGTGGCTTTGGCCTGACTACGGCCGAGATGATGGATCCCTACATGCTCGGCCTGATCGGCTTTGCCAACGATCCGAACTGGATACTGGATGCCGGCCGTGACTATCCCAGGTTGGCATGGGAGGGGACGGCTGGGCAGGTCATTCCGGAATCCGTTATCGACTGGCTCAAAGGACAGGGAACAGAAGAAGAGCCATATCGTATTGATACAGCCGATCAATTGATTCTTTTGAGCTTGACCAGCGCGCTCTGGGATAAGCACTTCGTCCTCGGTTCCGATATTGATCTGGCTGCGAAGCTCCAGGATAGAGAGGTCTTTCCACAAGTGGTGATTCCTTTCTTCTCGGGGGCCTTTGACGGAAATGGCCACACGATCTCGCATCTCACGATCAGGGGCGGAAGCTACCTGGGTCTGTTCGGAGAGTTAACACCTGGGGCAAGTATTTCAAATCTGAGCCTGGAAGCTGTAGATGTCGATGGCGCAGGTAATTACATCGGCGGCCTCGTAGGCATGAATCACGGCAGCATTACTAACTGCTCCGTCACCAACACAGTCAGTGGAAAATCCTATGTCGGCGGCCTGGTGGGACAGAACAAGGGCAGCATCACCAACAGTTACAGCACCGGCGCGGTCACAGGAAGATCCTATCTCGGCGGCCTCGTAGGCACTAACTGGGATGAAAGCAGTATTACCGCAAGCTACAGCACAGGCACGGTCAGTGGAGACCACAACGTCGGCGGACTCGTGTGCATCAACTCCGGCAGCATTACTGCAAGCTATAGCACAGCTATGGTCACAGGAAAATCTAATATTGGTGGCCTCGTGAGCAGAAATAGTGGTAGCATCAAAACGAGCTACAGCAGCGGCGTAGTTACAGGCAGCGGTGGACTGGTAGGCAGCGGAGGTGGTGTCGTCCTACAAAGTATCTGGGACATGGAGACCTCGGGTTCCACTGTTAGCCATGGTGGCATCGGTCTGACCACAGCGGAGATGATGGATCCTTACATGCTCGGCCTGAACGGCTTCGCCAACGATCCGAATTGGATCCTGAGTGCTGGTCGCGATTATCCCAGACTGGCCTGGGAAGGTACTAACGGAGAGATCATCCCGGAGCCCGTTATTGACTGGCTCGATGGACACGGAACCGATCAAGAGCCCCATCGCATTGATAAAGCCGACCAATTGATCCTCTTGACTCGAGCGAGCGGGCTTTGGGATAAGCACTTTATCCTCAGCGCCGATATCGATCTGGACCCAAACCTCCCGGGTAGACGAGTCTTCTCACACGCACCAATTCAAATTTTTTCGGGAGCCTTTGACGGAAATGGTCATACGATCTCGCATTTCACGATCACGGGCGACAGTTACCTGGGGTTGTTCGGGCAATTGGGCTCTGGGTCGATCGTTTCCAATCTGGGCATGGAAGCGGTAGATGTTAATGGAACGGGTGATTATATAGGTGGCCTCGTGGGCAGGAACATAGGCATCATCACTTCCTGCTATAGCACAGGCACGGTTAGTGGAGATGGTAATGTCGGCGGTCTTGCGGGTGGCAGTGGCGACTGGGATAGCAGAGGTGAAATCCTGGCCAACTGTTACAGCACGAGTACGGTCAGTGGAGATGGTAGTGTCGGCGGTCTCGTAGGCTTCAACTATGGTAGCATCACAAAAAGCTACAGCGCCGGCAAGGTAGTGAGTGGAAGGAAAAGTTTCCGTGGTGGCCTGGTGGGGGGAGACTACTCATACACGGGTAATGTCTTGAACAATGTCTGGGACATGGAGACATCCGGTCTCACCGTCAGCGATGGTGGCATCGGTCTGACCACAGCGGAGATGATGGATCCTTACATGCTCGGCCTGAACGGCTTCGCAAACGATCCGAATTGGATCCTGAGTGCTGGTCGCGATTATCCCAGACTGGCCTGGGAAGGTACTAACGGAGAGATCATCCCGGAGCCCGTTATTGACTGGCTCGACGGACTGGGGACAGAAGAAGAGCCATATCGTATTGATACAGCCGACCAATTGATTCTCTTGAGCCGGGCCAGCGCGCTCTGGGATAGTCACTTTGTCCTGAGTGCTGATATTGATCTGGACCCGAACCTTCCGGGTAGGCGAGTTTTCTCACAGGCGGTAATTCAAGTTTTTTCGGGAGTATTTAATGGAAATGGTCATACAATCTGGCATCTAACAATCTCGGGCGATAGCTGTCTGGGTTTGTTCGGGCATTTAGCATCTGGAGCGAGTATTTCAAACTTGGGTCTGGAAGCGGTAGATGTCAATGGAACTGGTAGTTTTAACGGTAGTCTTGTAGGAATAAATAACGGCCACATCGCCACCAGCTACAGCACAGGCATAGTCAAAGGTTCTCACTGGATCGGTGGCCTTGTGGGTTCCAATAGAGGCAAAATTACTGCAACCTACAGCAGCGGCACGGTCACAGGAGTGGAATATGTTGGTGGTCTTGTGGGCAGGAACGTCGGCAGCATCACCAACAGCTACAACAGCGGCGTCATTACAGGAATTGAAAGTGTCTACGGACTCGTGGGCGAGAACTACGGCAGCATCACCATGAGTTTTTGGGATATGGAGACCTCAGGCCAAACCTGGAGTGACGGGGGCGCCGGGAAGACCACAGCCGAGATGCAGACGGCCGGTACATTCCTCGAAGCCGGCTGGGACTTCGTTGATGAGACTGAAAACGGCACTGACGATATCTGGTGGATTGTCGAGGGACAAACGTATCCTCTGCTATCCTGGCAGAAGTACAGCGGAGGCAGTGGAACGGCTGACGATCCGTACCTGATTACCTCGGCCGCTGACCTGATAATGCGATAAGCAAAGATGATTTGCGAAGGTTTATGCCATTAGATGACATGTCGAGAAGGAGTACAAAAATGAAAAGCGAAAGCAAGAAATCAAAAACAACAGCACGCAGTCTGTTCACTACCTGGGGATGCCTACTCATATTGGCGTTCCTGACCTCAACAACCACGGGCCAATACTATGCCTATGTCCCAAACATGGGGGTGCATTGGGATTCTGTGGGAGATGACGTATCGATCATTGACCTGGCCACCAACGCGGTCGTTGCCACGGTGCCTGTGGGGAGTTATCCGCAAGGGATCGCTATCAACCCCGCAGGAACCGCTGCTTATGTTGCCAATTCGGCCGACAACTCATTCACGGTGATCGACATCCCCACGTTCACATCAACGACGATTCAGGGTTTGGGGGGATACGCCGCAACTGGCGTGGCGGTCCATCCAGATGGAACGCGAATCTATGTGTCCAACCCAGAGTTCTTTTCCGGGGGGACGAACAGTAAGGTATGGGTCGTGGACCGGGCCACCCACACCATTATTGATGAGATCTCCTGCGGCAAGGGCACTTTTGGGATTGCGGTGCACCCCGATGGCAAGGTCGCGTATGTGACCAATGCCAATGATGACACGATAGCTGTCTTTGATACCGAGACCCATGAGGTCCTGGATACCATCGCCCTGGAAACGGTCGGTGCGGATGAATCATGTGTCCCCGTACCGATTGTCGTCCATCCGGAGGGAACGTTTGTGTATGCAGCCAACCGGGACGGACCGACCTTCTGGGCGATCAACACGGCCACCCATGAGGTACTGGCGTTTCCCTTCGGGCATGAACATGTCTGTATGGGGATACATCCCGACGGGACGGCGGTGTACTTGTCTGACTTCGACGGTGGGAAGGGAACGACTGTCGATGTGATCGACACGAAGACGCTCAATCTGGTCACCACCATCGACGGCATGAACGGTCCGCTCGGTGTGGCAGTGCATCCGGACGGAACGCGCCTGTATGTCGCCAACTCTGAGAGCGATACGGTCTCGGTGGTTGATGCGATTACCTACGCCCACATCACTGATATTGCTGTGGGCGCTAAGCCGGAGGCGTACGGCCAATTCGTAGGTCCGGGCGTGCCGCGCTTGCTCAAATCTGATGCCGTCGCCAGACTTGAGTCGGTCAAAGAGAGGATCGCAGGGGATGCCGAGGGAGTGGTCAGTCCGCAACGCGCCCTTGAGCATCTCGAATCGGCTCTCAACTCAGGCAACGCCTGTCTCCAGGAAGACCTATGGTCCGCTTCGGATACAGAGAAAGTGGATCCCCGCCGCCTACAGGCTCCTCAGGGCACGGCGGCTTATGAGGCCGCGCAAAACATGGTGCAAGCCACCCTGGATGCCATTCGGCGGGGTTGGATCATTAACCCAGACCTACGCTCAGAACTGTTGGCCGTTGTCGACGAGATCCTGCGTGCGGACCGTGTCTTGGCAGCCGTTGCTATTGACGATGCCGTCGTTGGAGGAAAGAACAAAGAGACCATCGAACAGGCGCAGACGCTGCTGGAAACGGGCAATGCCCTGGTTAAGCAGGCCAGGCTCTGGGACCAGATGGATCGAAAAGCTGTGCTACTTGCCGATGCAATCAGCGCGTACCAACAGGCCTGGCAAACCGCATTAAATTAACGAGATTATTCGGTTGAATACTAACTAAAAAGCAAAACAAGATTGGAGGTACGTAGCATGTTCTGGAACAAGAAAAACATCTTAAGCATAACCATTTTGGCATTGGTCCTGATTGCGTCGGTTGCGAACGCAGACTACACGTTCGGCATACCCCTCAACCTCGGGCCGACAGTGAATAGCTCTGAACACGACGATACGCCATCCATCACCGCCGATGGATTAGAACTGTATTTCATGTCGTATCGGCTCAATGGTTACCCAGACGGTGACTTGTTTGTATCAACCAGAGAAACGACGCAGGATACCTGGGGTGTGCCGGTGAGACTTGGGCCAACAATCAACGCCACAGGTGAGTTCCACCCAGATATATCGTCAGATGGTCTGGAGCTTTATTTTATGTCCTTTCGGTCGGCACCGCCAAACGGAGGTGCACTATGGGTAACAAGACGCACAACGAGAGACCATGATTGGGGTGAACCAGAGAACCTGGGCCGCTTTTTCAGTGGGGGGGCACGTGAGAATAGTCCAGCCATCTCATCCGATGGTTTAGAGCTCTACTTAAGTGACGCAGGGGATGATCAACGTGATCTGTGGATGATTTCGCGGTCCAGCGTCTCCGACCCATGGGGCCAGCTCGTAAATCTCGGGCCGACAGTGAACAGCTCGGCCGATGAGGGCTGTCCCAGCATCTCGTCCGACAGCCGGATGCTCTTTTTCTACTCTGAGCGGTCAGGCGGGCTTGGCGATAGGGACATTTGGGTAGCAAGCAGGCCATCGCCAAATGATGACTGGGGTGCGCCTGTGAATCTCGGGCCCAACGTCAACACGCCGAGTTATGAAATTGGTCCATGTATCTCAGCGGATGGTCGTACCCTCTACTTTCAATCCGGTCAAAATCGCGGGTATACGAACCAGGACATCTGGCAGGTGTCAGTCGATCCTGTGGTTGACCTCAACGGTGATGGCATTGTTGATGCTGCTGATATTCACGTCATGGCCGACTACTGGGGCACCGATGAGCCGTTGTGTGATATTGGCCCGATGCCCTGGGGTGACGGCATTGTTGACCGCCAGGACTTGATCGTCCTCGCAGAACACTTCCCTGATGAGACGCCTGGCTACACAGTGATAGAACGCAGGATCTCAGCCAGCACTGATGACGCTGAGGAGGCCCTGAACTCCGGCTATTATAGTTGGAACTACAGTTCGGACCTGGAAATTGTCCATGACCGCATTGACAACGGCGGCAAGCAGTTGGTCGGCATGACTTTTCGGGATATCGCCATTATGCCCGGAGAGGTGATAAGCAACGCATACATCGAGTTCACTTGTGACGAGATAATAAACGGTACCGCAGATGCTTATTTCCTGATCTGGGGCCACCTTACTGCGAACTCTGAGGGCTTTGTTGCACCTTTTGTGATATCCAACCGTCCCAAGACTGAGACGAAGGTGCCGTGGGAACCTGATCCGTGGGATGCCGGCGGCCAGAAGATTCAGACCGTCAATATCGCCCCCATCATCCAGGAGCTAATCGACCAGCCGGGCTGGGCAGCGGGTAATGCCGTAGAGATAATAATTGGTGTAGATCCGGACAAGCCCGCATTCACCGGCGTTCGTTGTGCCGAGTCTTACGAAGGTTCTCCGTCGAGTGCTCCACTGCTTCACATAGAAATCCCTGCTCCGTAGAATTTACACTGGTGATAGCAGAACTGGCCCAATATAGCCAAAGAGTCGGCAGTTTTGCGGAGCTGCCGGCTTTTTTCAATTGCGTCTCCACTCAAAGACTCGGTGTAGCAACCGAAACCCGCCGCAAGCTTAAAGAAATCGACGAAAAACTTAAGCTCCTGCCCAACCCGGCAGGAGGCGCAGGTCAATAGATCGGAATGCACGCATATCCTGACAACATTCAAGGGGCAGTCAGAATGGTTGATCCCTTTTTCTTTTCAGAGCTGACTGAGAACCTCTTGGATTTGGGTTGGCCATCTCAACATAAGATAAAATCAGTCATCCGGATCCCAGATCGCAACCGCTATCTTCGAATCTGCTGTACCGTAATACAGGAAGTACTTGCCCTTGAAATGAACAAGACCTTCAACAAAACACACGAGACTTACTTGTCCCTCTTTTTCATATGGCTTGTCAGGAGTCATAAAGTAATGCTCGGTTCGATCTTTTTTCCGGCTTGGATCATCTAAAGCAAAAAGTGCCTGGCCCGCAGAATAAGTGTCAGGCTCAAGCTTTCGATCGCGTTTCGTAT
>Ga0180431_10003775_pt1 | contig 19213 bp, 18 predicted proteins | sample SS_ome_11_FD_132459 | JGI IMG/M metagenome (GOLD analysis project Ga0180431, IMG submission 132459) | Hypersaline lake sediment archaeal communities from the Salton Sea, California, USA - SS_1_MS_1 metaG | ecosystem: Environmental > Aquatic > Non-marine Saline and Alkaline > Hypersaline >... | reverse complement strand
TTTCCTTATTTTCCCGTAACCTTCCGTGCTTATGAACTCGCCCTCAAGCTCCCCGAAACAGTCCGTTATTATGTCCACCCCGAGTGTCCTGGCAAGTCGCATGAAACCATTCCGTCCCATGTCAGTCAGGGTCATGACATCATCGACGTACAGGAACCTGCCGGTCCCTCCCTGGCTCCCTGAAGGGGGCGCCTCAGCATGTCCGCCCCTCCTGGCGTCACAGAACCTCCTCACGTTCTCCATGTCATCCTCATGGAAGATGACATACCATCGGCCGCTTCCTTCCCCTGTGCCTAACCCATAGTCAGCTTCCCTCACGTTCAGGTGTTCTGTCATGTCCATGAAGTCAAGGAGGGAAATGTCTGCCCTGAATTCCTCCCTGAACTCAGTGTCAATGTAGCCCACAAAACCTGTCAGTACTCCGGCCATGTTCTATTATTGGCGCGAAAACGTAAAAAGGGGCGGTTTCACTCCACCTCGACGCCGGGCATTACCCATTTTCCGGAAAGCCTTTTCCTGTTCTCTGAAACAATCCTGCCTGACATCGCCCTCTTTATCTCAGGGTCCCTGAACCCGAGAGAGCGCCCGAAAGATATCAGGTCTGAGGGAGACCTCATGCAGTAGGGCTCGACTGCGCCTGACGCCATGACGAAAGGTGCCTTGAACTTCCTCACGAGCTTGGCGGCTTCCAGCATGCTGTTCATCACCTGCACCCTTCCCCTCCTGCTGGAGACGAGCAGCCCATGGAAGTCGAAACACACTGAAACATCATTCTTCGCGGCAAGCTTAGCCATCACATGGTCCAGCCCGCTGTCCTGCCTGCCCTTCCATGGGCGAATGATCATGTCCACCTCTGCAGTGGAAAGGGCAGCCCTGTTCACCTCGGGGTCACCGCCCTCCACGGCGACAATCTCCGCCTGCTTCCTGACGGACCTCACATCCTTGGCTATCCTTGCAGCCTTGCCTGAAACGATTATGCCCTTTGACATTTCCATCCCTTTCGCATCTATGGCCTTCAGCTCGTGCCTCTCCTTGAGCGGAGCCAGGACTGCCATCCCGTCCCATCCGAGCTTCCTGGCCATTCCTGCAGCATCCCTCGCCTCAACATACATGTCCCATGCCATGCTTAATTATTGTCCCCGGTAATAATAACTTATGGAGCCGCTTTCTGGCAGGAAGGAGAGCCTGATAAAGCACCTGAAGGAATCAGGCTACCTGAAGACCCCCAGGGTCATGAGGGCGTTCCAGGAAGTGAAGAGGGAGCTGTTCATACCTAAAGGCATGAGGCAGCATGCATACGCTGACCAGCCCCTTCCCATAGGCGAGGGCCAGACCATAAGCGCCCCGCACATGGTGGCCATGATGACAGAGCTCCTGGAGCCCAGTAAGGGGGACAGGGTGCTGGAAGTCGGGGCAGGCTCAGGCTACCAGGCAGCCATACTCTCACGCCTCGTAAAGAAGGTGTACACTGTCGAGCTGGAGAAAAATCTGGCAGAGAAGGCCTCCAGGGCCTTGGAGAAGGCAGGATACACGAACGTGGAGATAAGGGTGGGCGACGGCTCAGGGGGCTGGAAAGAGCACGCGCCCTTCGACAAGGTGATGGTGACCTGCGCCTCGCCTGAAATCCCACAGCCCCTTGTGGACCAGCTGAAGGAAGGCGGCATTATGGCCATACCCGTCGGGGGCAGCTGGCAGCAGGAGCTGATAATAGGCAGGAAAAAGAATGGCAAGCTATTGAAGGAGCGCCACGGCGGCTGCGTCTTCGTGCCCCTGAGGCACTAGGCTTCAGGTGTGAGTATGTTCTTTATGACCTTGGACCCGCCCTTCAGGACAGGGTCCCCGTGTCCGGGAAGTATCTTCTCGACAGCCAGCTTGGATATCCTCTCAAGGGACTTGTCCATCTCGGCTTCAGAGCCTCCCGGACCGTCAGTGTTGCCGACTCCGTCAGCGAAAACGACATCCCCCGATATCAACAGCTTCTCCTTCTTGCAGTAGAGGCAGATGCACCCTGGAGTGTGCCCGGGAGCGTGTATGACCTCGAACTCCCTCTTGCCTATCTTCAGCTTCTGCCCGTCCTTGAGCTTCTGGTCCACCTTCCTGGGCTTGAGCTTTCCGTCGAAGAAGTCCGCCTTTGACTTCGCCATGTCGCCCTTCTCCAGTATGGCAGCGTCCTTCTCGTGTATGGCCACCTTGGCCTCCGTGAAGTAGCCGTTGCCCCCCACATGGTCGAAATGGCCGTGGGTGTTTATGACCAGCTTGAACTTGTCGAGGGGCATCTTGAGCATCTTGAGGAGGGAATACATCCTGGTGAAGTTGAACCCTGTCCCTGAATCTATGACAGTGTCGCCCATTATGTAGACGTTTGAATCCACGTCAGAAAGCTGCAGCATGATTATGTCCCCAATCCTCTTTATCATGTTATAAAATTGTCCCTGAACTTATTTATATGCTTATATCCAGAAGAAAAAGGCTCCCTTGATGCCTGTTTTTAAACCCGGGATTAAGTCTATTGTCGAACCCTTTTCCGTCAGTTTCTGAGCCAGCCCGAGAGCCTTGACTGCCTCTTCTCTCCCTGTATGTCCTTTGTGGTCTGCCAGCTGTGCCTCACGCAGTCGGGCAGCTTGCCATGCTTCGCCATGTAGTCCTTCATCCATTTGATGGTCGTCTGGTTCGAGGAGTATCCTGGCCCTATGTCCCCGTACTTCTTCTTCAGCTTCCCTATTTCCGCGTCCCTGGAGACCTTGGCTATTATGCTAGCCGCGGACACCACGGGGAACTTGCTGTCAGCCTTGTGCTCGGAGACCAGCTCTGCCTCCTCCTGTAGCATCTTCCTTATGAAGAGGTTCAGCTTATCCGGGTTCTCCGGCGCGTCTATGAACGCCTTGTGGGGCTTTATGATGTTTATTATGTCCGCGAATTTCATGGCCTCGAGCCTGTTCAGGTTTATGCCCTGCTTCCTGTAGGCATCTATCCTGCACGCCTCGACCTTCACGACGACTACGTCCTTTGCCAGGTCCTCTATCTTGCCTGCCAGCCTCTCCCTGACCCTCGGGGCTATCATCTTGGAGTCCCTCACATTGAGCTTCCTGAACTCCTCTTCCCTCTCCTCCTCTATGGAGACCCCGGCTATCACGAGGGGCCCTAAGACGGCTCCTCTTCCCGCTTCATCGATGCCTGCTATGATTTTCGACATATTATTACTTGGTTTGTCACAATAAAAACAATTTAAATGATAGTGAGCTAAAGTATTCTATAATAGCGGGATGGAGCAGCCTGGAGTGCTCGTTGAGGGTATAATAACCCGCGGAAGGCTCATAAGGTAGTTCCTGGGAGACCCAAAGGTCGGTGGAAATGGCTTCAGAAGACGTCATTGCCGAATTCAAATGTGCTGTTTGTTATCAAGCGGTGCTGGGTTTCCACCTCCCGCTATTATATTTTCTTACAATAAGCAGCGGAAGCTGCCAGAATCAGCAGCATCATGGCCCACATCTCCAGCCCGGGAAAGTCGGGAGGGAAGGATGAGCTTATCCTCATGGTGTCAGCGTCCTGCACGCCTGAGACAGAGGCTGTCGCGTTCATGTAGAGCTCGTAGGCCCCGGGCTCAGAGGCCATTATGCCTATGCTGAACGTCCTGGACTCGCCCTGGGCCAGGTCAGTCACGTTGAGCTCCCTTCCGTCATCGCTTATCTGGTACTTGCCCTCCCCCTCCTCGAACCAGGCAAGGGCATAGCCCTCGAACCAGATGGTCACGTTCTCGTCCTGGTTCTGCAGGTTCCTGACCATCACCCTTCCCTTGTCCACCGTGCCCATCGTGACGAAGGACTCGTGCGCCACGAAGTTGGCGAGGGGATGGTCCACCAGGAAGTGCCAGCCGGTGGCGGAGGGCGACGAGTTCACGTTGCCCGCATTGTCGTATGACTCCACCCTGTACATCAGGCCGGTGTCCCTGAAGCTGTATATGAAGTCGCACTGTTGCTGGCCGCCCGTGCAGGTGTGTGTCCTCTGGGAGAACACCCTGGCCTCTCCCGCCTCCACGTAGGTTATGACGGTCCTGTCAATGCCTGACATGGGGTCGGTGGAGTATGCGCTTATGTTCACGCTGTCCAGACTCTTGGCGGAGTAAGAGGGCGTTATCCTGAACTTGCTCTGGTCCTGGCCGGTCGCCGTGACGGTCAGCACAGTGGACGGCTTCACCGTGTCTATGCCGAAGGGCTCTGAATGGACCGACACCTTCATGGAGTTGCCGGCGGAGTCTGTGGCGTTCACCCTAAGGTAATGGACGCCGTCTCCGCTGAAGGGGGGCAATGACGTGACGTTGCCCACAGGGGGCGATGTCCTGGGCTGGCAGCCCGCCTGCCCCGGGGCGTCATGGCACCATTCCATCGTGCACGGCGGGCTCTGGTCATGGCAGTAGAGGGTCGCCCTCAGGTTCTTGTTCCACCAGTACCCTGTCTGGGGTATGCCTGCTATCTGCTTGCCCTGTGCGCTGGCAGGCGAGAAGCCGACCGTCACTGTGGGAGGCAGGCTGTCAGGGATTATCCTCCCCCCGTACTTCGGGTTCTCCTGGTTGCCTGCCGTGTCATTGGACCTGACGAAGAAGAAGCTGGTTGCCGACAGGCTTTGTGGAGGCACGAAGCTCCAGTATTTCCTGCTGCCTGAGACGCTTCCCATGGTGGCCTGCGCCCAGCCTGACTGGGGGTAGATCTGGCTGTTGCACGCCTGGTCCGAGCATATCTTGTATTCCGCCTGGTCGCCCCCGCTCGTGGCGTCCGTTATGTGGCCTGTTATGGGAACGAACGAGTCGCTAGGCCTGCTGTCCACCGTGGTGGCAGGCGGCGTGTTGTCTATGGACACGTTCTCGAACACGTAGCCCCCCACGTTCCCGACGCTGTCATTCGAATAGAAGACGAAATAGTTGACACCTTCAGTGCTGCCACGGAATATCCATCCTGGCTCTGGCGACGGGGAAACTATGATGTTCGGGGTGCATGAAGGCCCTGCCCGGCAGTACGTTATCATGTCGCAGCCGGATGCCACGTCAGTGCAGTTGATGAGGGCGGTGACCCTCTGCACGTTGCTGAACCAGCCGTTGCTGTTGGGGGGTTTTTGTGCCTGCTTCTTGAGTATGGTGACAGGTGGGGAGTTGTCCACCCTGAACTCGAGTGGGTGAGAGAAGTTGATGTTGAGCGCATCGTCCTTGGCCATCCCGCAGACCCAGGCATAGTCATTGACGGTCAGCTTGTCGGAGCCTGATGTGAAATACGAGCTCTCTGTCTGGGGGCACTGGGCCCCCGGTCTGGTGACTGACGTGTTGAACTTGTAGGTGCCTGTCCTGCAGTTGGGGGTCCTATAATCGTCGCAGTGTAGCGTGGCGGTCGCGCCGCTGGTCGTCCATGCCGTTGGCGCCCCGGTGACCCATACATCAGGGGCCTTGCTGTCGCCCACGCCTATGATGTCTCCTGTGATTGCGCTTGCAGAGGGCAGCAACATGACTGAGAGTGATGCCAGCAGCAAGAGCAGCACATTCCTCCCCATATTTTATAGTTCTCTCCCGTTGCTTATTAACTAAAGCCCGAAGAAAGAGAGCAGCCTGCTGAAGAAGCTTTTCACGGCATCCAGGAATGCAGGCTCTTCAGAAGCCTCATCCGAGGTTATGGCCACCCCAACCGGGTCCCCGGCCTCGTCCCATTCGCCTGCCCCGTTCATGGTGCTCACCTTCACGAGGTACTCCCCGACAGGCGGGTCCTGAATGCCGTTGTTGGGGTTCCCGTCCCAGTCGATGGCGAAAGTGTAGTCCAGGTTCTCATCCTCCCCAGGCGCACCCCACTGGTCTGACGGCAGGTCCAGCTCTGTCCAGTAGTCGTTTGCCGCAACCCCTGTCTGTATCTCGTTGGTCGGGCTGCACGGGGTGGGCGTCACCTGAGGGTCTTCCAGGTACTCATAAGTGCACAGCTTGTACTTTATGTCCTCCACCCCAGTGTTCGGGTCGTTCGCTATCACCCTCACGTATATCCTCGGCTTGGATGTCTTGTCGTCTATGCAGGACGACTGCAATGTCTGGCTGGTTATGTCGCATGGCCTTACGAAGTTGAAGGTAACTGAAGGTGACGTGTCGTATGTCACGTCCTTGTTTATCTTCCCTTCCTCGTTCTGCCTGCTTTTGCATGCTATGTAAAGCTTCTTCACCCCTGCGGCGGTCCCGTAGTTTATCTTGAGCGTGTGTGACCGGGCGAAGGTCGCTGACTCACCTGCAGTAGGCATGTTGTCATAAGACTGGTCCTGGCTGGACACCCTGCACTTGGCGTCCTTGTTGACCGTTATGTCCACAGGCACCTCACCCTTGGTCGTGCCGACATCCGGGTAGGTCGCGTAAGGCTCCTGGGTGTCCGCCCCCACCTTCACTATGGTTATGACAGGCGGCCCGGGGGGCTCTGATGTCACAGTGAAGCTCCCCTCATTGTACACCGTGTTGCCTGATACGTCTTCCACCAGGCCCCTCCACCTGATGGTTGCTGCAGGCAGGTTGTTGGGGTACTGGAACTGGCACCTGCATGGGCTGGCCTGCGTGCACGTCTGGCCCTGGTATGTGGGCCAGTCGCAGGTGTGTATCGGGTTCCACCTCCAGATATTGTACGGGGGGTAAGGGGGTATGCCCAGGTAGATGGTCACCTTCTTTATCACGTCATCGTCCCAGGCATCCGCTATGAAAGTCACCAGGTCAGTCGTGAGCGGTGCAGACGGGCTGATAGAAAGGGAGACGCCAGGCGGGCTGGTCTCCTTGGGTCCGACTGAGAAGGAGTAGGTCTGGGTCTGGCCAGGCCACTGGTTCTGGCTGTTGTCCTTTGCCTCCACATGGTAAGTGTGCGTGCCCACGAACCCGTAAGCAATGTTCTTGCTGCACGTGACCTGTCCCGTGGACGCGGTGGGGAAGCCTGTGCTGCAGCTCAGGACCGTCTCCTGGGTATTGTCAACAAAAAGCTTGAGCTCTGATATGCCGTCACTGTCCTGGGCCGCGGCAGTTATGGTGACTGTTTCCCCTGCAACAGGGCTGGACGGGGTGTGGCTCCCTGATACGCTGTCCAGGCCCGTGCCGCACTGTACGTTGGGCGCAGTGCCCTTGCACACGTATCCTGTGCCCTGGGTGCTGCAGTCCACGTCAGTGTAGGTGCATGAGCTGCCCTCGGCCTTCTTCCAGATGGCCCCCTCGCAATAGTCCGTCACCATCTGCTGCTGGGAATTGCAGTTGTTGTTCGTGTCGCACGTGCTGTAGGTGCATGTCTGCGTGTTGTCGTCCCTGTTTCCCGAAGAGCTGCATGCGTTGCAGTTGGTCCTGGTAACCCTCGTGCTGCCTGTTATGGCCTGGGTTACGCAAACATTGGACTGGCAGACCTTCCTGTATTCCTGCTGGGGCTGGCACGTGCATTTCTGCGTGTTGTCGGTGCTGCAGCAGTCGTATGAGGAGCCCGTGTTGGACCACCAGGTGCTGGTCGGGCATCCGCAGTCACTGCAGCAGTTGGATGAGCTCTCCCCGGTCTCGCAGACATTGTTCCCGCATACTGCCTGAGGCTGCGAATGCTTCTCGCAGAAGCCTGTTATGGTGTTGCAGCTCCAGTCGTCCGTGGCAGTGTCCTGGTACCTGTTGTAGAGGAACGTGTTCGAATTGCAGCTCACCCCCGGGTTCCTGATGCAGTACTCGTTCCCTGAGCAGAGGGGCGTGCTCCTCTGCCTCTGGTAGCATGATGTCCCGCTGTCATAGCAGTAGTATTTCTTGCATTTGGTGGGCACAACGTATTCGCTGTTGAAAGGGCAGCTGTAGCCTGTGTGCGTGTACTTGACATTGTACGAGCACCTGTGTATCTGCTGGAACTGGTTCGTGAGCCCCAGGTCGCTTGAGGTAGCGCCTGTCTGGACCAGTCCGCAGTACTCTGCCCTCGGGCTCGAGCCTGACTGGCAGCCCCAAGCGCAGTATGCAGGGCAGCAATAAGGCTGCGGGTTGGTCACGGTGCACACTGAAGCGAACGCCCCCGAACACAATAGGGCGAAAGCCAGCGAGAACGCCAGAACAGATAGGATCGTCCCTTTCATATCATTCCAATTGCCTTCAGGCACTCCTCCCTTTCTTCCTGGTCATCTATTATCTGGCATACGCTTGGGTCTGTCACGGCCAACTGGGACACCACGGCCTCTTTGCATTCGTCCCTCTTCCCAGAGTCCTTTATGGCGTCGCAGAACGCCGCATCGCCCAGGCTGATTGCCACCCCCTTCCTGCATTCGTCCCCCATGAACGTGAGCGAATCGCACATGTACACGTTTCCGCTGTATATCGCTATGTCCATGTAGCATTCGTCCCTTGCCATTGCATCAGACACCATCTCGCACATGTCTGTTGAAAGCATTTGGACTGCGAACCCCGAATAGCAGAAGTCCCTCAGGTTGCCCTCCGGAAGCCCCCCGCAGCCTGAGCTCTCCCTGAGAGTATCCCTGAGGCACATCCATGATGAGGACTCGTCCGAGGCAGAGAAGCATATGTTTGCGTCTCCGGTCCCGACAGCTATCAGCGTTATGCACTCGTCCTTCAGGTAGCTGTCTGTTATGGCTGAGCATGACACAGGGTCGCTGTCTGCCAGGGCCTGGTTGTAGAAGAAATAATCGTCCTCAGACGCCTCTGCACCTGCCACGGGCTGGATGCCCCCGAGCTCCTGCTCCAGGCCGGGCATCTCTGCAGAGAGCATGAAGAAAGCCAGCCCTCCCCCGCCGACTATTATGACGGCAAGGACGATTATTATAATGATGAGAGTGTTGTCCCCCCTCTTCCTGGCCAGCATATTAATTATTAGCCTGGCGCTCTATAAAAATCAGAGTTTTCGCCAGTAGGCAGCCCCTGAGAGGGCCACAAGAAGAACGGCTGCCCAGAGCCCGATGCCCGGGAAGCTGGCAGGGTAGCTCACCAGGACTGTCATCTGGTCCCCGTCAGTGACCGAGCTTACGGATGACGTGGCGTTTATCTCCAGCTTGTAGGCCCTGGTCTTCTCCTTGGGGAGCACCCTGACGGTGAACACCCTGCTCTCCTGGGGCAGCAGGTCCTCTACAACCACCAGCCTGTCGTTCTGCTTCAGGGTGTAGCTCCCCTCCCCTGAGATGAAGGATGCCCTGTCATAGCTGGACCCTATCCAGACCGTAACATTGTCCGCCTGGTCCCCCATGTTCCTGACCATCACGTCCGCATCGTAGACGTTCCCCAGCTCCAGGAATGCGTCCTGCGCCAGGAAGTTCACGAGGGGGTGGTGGACCGCGTAATACCAGCCCTTTGCAGGGAGCTTGTAGCTGTTGCCTGCGGCGTCCCTGGCAGTCGAAGTGTACATGAGCCCTGACAGCCTGTGATCAAGCGTGCAGGGGGATGATCCGCACGCCTTTGTCTGGGCCTCCGGTATCTCACCTTCCCCTATGTGGACGTACTCGAACTCTATCCCCTCCAGCCCTGACTCCCCGTCGCTCCCTGTGGCAGTAATGGTCACTGACGTCACCCTCTCGGGCACGTGCTGTGTGGACAGGGGGTTGCCGTCCTGGTCCTTCACTTCAAGCGAGAGCGTCGGCTGGGTCGTGTCTATCCTGACAGGCTCGGAGCTGATGGCCGTGTTCCCGGCAGGGTCGGTAGCCTTCACCCTGGCATAAGCCAGGCCCTGGTGGCCGGTCTCCTCCACAAGGAAGCTGCCGTCCATGAGCCTGTCCTGCGGGTCGCAGGAGTCGTCAGTGTCAATGCACCAGGTGATGGTGCAGGTCCCGCTGTTGTCGGAGCATGAGGGGGTGACGGTGACAGAGCTCGAATACCAGAGGTTCTCCTCGCTGTCCGTGCCGCCTTCCTGGCCTGAAAGGCTTGTGGCACCAAGTGAAGGGGATTCGGTGTCGACCTTGAAAACCGCCTCCCCGAAGCCCGTGTTCCCGTCATTGTCCTGGGCTGTCCCGCAAACCTTCTTGTATCCTGTTATGTCCCGGGGAGGCGTGGAGGCGTGCCCTTCATGTGTGGCGGGGCATGTCCCGTCATGGTCTATTATCTCCAGCATGAAAGTGCCTGCCTTGCATCCGCTCCCGGTCCCGTCATCGCAGGTTATGTCAGCTGTCGCAGTGTCCCTGCTCCAGTCAGAAGGCGCGCCGGTAACGGTGACCGTTGGAGGGACTGTCTCTGGAGGCGTGCCCACCTTGAACTCTGTCGGCGCGGCAGTGTACCCGTACTTTCCCAGGCGGTCCTTTGCTGCTGCGCAGTACCATTCGTGCTGCGTGACCCTGCGGCCCGCCCCCACGGTGTAGGCTATGTTGTACGAATAGAATCCAGTGTCTGATGTGACAGCAGGGCATGTCCCCGGGTCGCTGGTATAGCTCTTCAGCCTGACCCCGTATATGGTGTCGCAGCCCGCGACATCGTCGTTGGGGGCAACCCAAAGGTCGGCATAATTGGGCCAGGGAGTGGTGGGGGCGCCTGATATCACTGGGTTCGGCCCCCTGGTGTCGCAGGTCATGGGGGCGCATGATGATGCCCCCATCCCGCAGTAGCAGGGGTCGCAATGCAGGGGCACATTGTAGGCAATGCATGAGGAGGTCGTGTAGCCGTCTGACGGCCACGGGTAGAACTGGCTCCTGCCCTGGGTGCACGTGGCCGAAACCGAAGAGGTCCACGTGCAGCTCTTGTCAGTGTAGGAAGTCGAGAAGTCCTGCCTTATCGGGTTCACGTTGCAGTCCCTGGTTATGGGCGAGCCCCTGTGGCACGTGTTGGTGTCCGGGTCATGCGTATAGTAATAGGCGACCTGGCTGTTGCCGGAGCAGTCTATGCACGCATGCGTGGGGCAGATAGCATATGACTGGAAGGATGCCGGGCATGTTGCGGATGCCCCTGCCGCCAGGACGGATGATGCGAGCAGGAATGCCAGAAGCGCTGTAAAATGCCTCATTGTATATTAATTCGATTAGGGAAGTTATAAACAGTGTTATGGGATTAGACCTCACCCCCTCACAGAGCAGGCAGTGGAAGCTGCTGCAGTTCCTTGCCAGGCTTGCCGCCCTATCAGTCCCTATCTATATAATAATAGCCTTTGCTGTCGACCTCTCTGCCCTGCAGTTGGCTGTGGCGGGCAACTCTGCCTGGCTCCTGGGGATAATGGGAAGCCAGGTGACACAGGAAGGCGCGCTTGTGAGCGCAGGCGACTTCTCCTTCATCATAACGCAGGACTGCACGGGATGGAAGTCCATGCTACTGCTATTCGGCCTGGTCTTCGCCGTGCCCGGAGTGGCCTGGAGGAAGAGGCTCCTGGGACTGGTGATAGGCCTGCCCGTCATCTGGGCAGGGAACCTGCTCAGGATAATGTCTGCAGTGTACGCCCAGGCTGCCTGGGGGATGGAGGCTGCACAGGTACTCCATGACGTCTGGTGGCAATTGGGCCTGACTGCGATAGTCCTGGGGACCTGGTTACTCTGGATGAAGCCTTTGCGCCTTCGGCCCTTCTCCGCATAAAGGTTCCATCCAAACAACAATTTAACAGGTGAAAACAAAGATAAAGCATGAGGAGGGGCCTCGTAAGCGTCGACTGGGCCGTTGGCATAGGGGTGTTCCTTATATTCGTCGCCATCTCGTTCTCCTACTATTCCTCAGTCTTCCCTCCTGGGGACGGGACCCTGGAGGACGCATCCCTGTATGCAGCTGACCAGATACTGGACGAGATAAAGGTGGACGTGTACGACGTCCCTGTGGTGTTCGATTCCCCCTCTTCCGCCAGTGACCAGGTCCTGTACTTCAACTACACCTGGCCCTACGGCAAGAACACCACCATGGTGTATTCCGGGGGCACCAGCCTGCCGTGCTATATATCAGGGGACACCGTCTACTGGGAGGCTGACCTGTCTGCAGGCAGGAACCATTTCATGATGAGGTACAGCAACCAGTCAGTACCGATGAGGTGCACCAGCAGCCTTTCCATATCACAGATTAACAAGACGGCCCCCTGGGCAGAGGAGCACCACAGGATGTTCTCCCAGTCCCAGATAACTGCCATGTCAGGCACCCCTTACGGGACCTTCAGTGACCGACTCAACCTGAACATGGACTTCAGGATATACATAAACGAGAGCGGCACAGTGACCGAGTACGGCATTATTCCCCCCAACTCCACAAGCGTGAGGGTGCTCAGGAGATGGGGAACAATGGAGGACACGGGCAATGACGTGGAGGTCAGGATACTGGTCTGGTAGTCAGCCCGCGTCCCTGGACCTGTTATAGAAGAACCTGACGTTCCTCTCCCAGTTGGCGTTCAGCCCGTTCGGGTCGTTCTCCGCGCCGACCGGGCAGTACCTGTCGCCCATGAAGTCTATGAAGTCAGTATAACCCTTCCTCTTCTCCTTGCTGAGCTTTTTCCACCTTCCCATGTTGGCCTCCACGGTCCTGACGCACCACCTGCACTGCTTCTCCACCTCGCTCCTGTACCTTATGAACCTGCCGTCACTGTCCGTGAAGCCCTCGTCTTCCCTGTACCTGTCAGTGGGGATTATCCCGAACTCCCTTCCAGGCACCCCGTTCTCTGCCCTCCTGATGGCCCTTACAATGTCTGGGTCAACTCCCCTCATCCTACAGTGGTACTCTATCATCCGGTCTTCAGTCATCGCCCTCTGGGGCTTCCTTGCGGGCTCAGGAAGGGCCTTCTGGGAGCCTGCCAGCGCATGCCTGCCATGCACGGCCTGCCTGGGCCTCTTGTCCCGGCCCTCTGCCTCGCCCGTGAAGTCGCATTGGGATACGGCCAGGCCTATCAGGCAGGCTCCGCCCACGAAGTAAACGAAGTTATCGCCTATGAAATTCAGGACCTTCCCGAGGGGCGTGTACCTTTCCGTGTCCCTCTCGTACTTCCTCTTTGCCATGTAAAAGACTTGTAAAAAGGGTATTTAAAGCTTTCACTACGCTAAAGTGACACTAATTTAGGCCATTTTGGGCCTAAAAATGGACACCTGACTCTCCCCTGTTCCCCTCTGGAGGGGTCTCGTACGAGTTCTGGACCCTCACCTCGCCTGTCTCTGAGGCCCGCTTCAGCTCAGGCACTTTGTCCGTCTTTTCCCACGTGAAGTCCTCCTCGTCCCTTCCGAAATGGCCGTAGGCGGCCGTCTTCCTGTATATCGGCCTCCTAAGCTTAAGGTGCTCTATTATCTGCTTCGGCTTCAGGGGGAACACCTTCCTGACAAGCTCGGTTATCCTCTCCTCAGGTATCCTGTTGGTGCCGTAGGTGTTCACCAGCACTGACACAGGCTCGGACACGCCTATGCAGTAGGCAAGCTGGACCTCGCACTTGTCAGCCAGGCCGGCAGCCACAAGGTTCTTGGCTATGTACCTGGCCATGTAGCTGGCTGACCTGTCCACCTTAGAGGGGTCCTTCCCTGAGAAGGCGCCTCCCCCATGGGAGCCATGGCCCCCGTAGGTGTCCACTATTATCTTCCTGCCTGTGAGGCCGGTGTCCCCTGGGGGCCCTCCTATGGTGAAGGCCCCGGTGGCGTTGATGAAGTGCTTGGTCTGGGAATCCGCCCATTCGCCGCACACAGGGGTTATGACCTCCCTCTTGATGTCCTCCTCTATCTGCTGCCTGGAAACCTTCTCGTCATGGTGTGCCGATATCACGATGGAGTCCACCCTCTTGGGCTTGCCTCCTTCATACTCGACAGTCACCTGGGACTTGCCGTCAGGCCTCAGCCACTGGAGCGTCCCGTTCTTCCTGGCCTCGGACAGCTTCCTTGTCAGCTTGTGCGCCAGCACTATGGGAAGGGGCATGAACTCGGGCGTCTCGTTTGTGGCGAACCCGAACATCAGGCCCTGGTCGCCTGCCCCCTGCTCCTGGAAAGCGCCCTGGCCCTCTGACACGCCTATGGATATGTCAGGGCTCTGCTCATGTATGGATGTGATGACCCCTATGTCCTTGTAGCAGAAGCCATACTCGGGCTTGTCGTAACCTATCTCCTTCAGCACGTTCCTTACCAGGTTCTGCACGTCGACATAGCACTTGGTGGTCACCTCTCCTGCCACCACCACCATGCCTGTGGTGGTCAGGCATTCGACAGCTACCCTGCCGCTGGGGTCCTGCCTCATTATCTCATCGAGTATCCCGTCCGAAATCTGGTCTGCCACTTTGTCCGGGTGGCCCTCTGTCACCGATTCTGATGTGAACAAGTATCTTTCTGCCATAATCTCTCCTCCTCAGGAATTTTCAGATAACCTTTATTGAATCTTATACTTTTTATAGCTAACCTCAAATCTTTTCCAAATCTCTCCCCTACGTCAATCGCCTTATCCGGATTCCGCCTTTATAAGCCACTTTCCTGGTAAATATACTCTATGTATGACATCACAGTCATAGGAGGGGGGCCTGCAGGCATGACGGCAGGGATATTCGCCAACAGGCGGAACATGAATGTCATGGTTCTGAATGACCCCACGTCCCTTTCCCAGATAGAGGAGGCCACCATAGTCGACGACTGGCCCAGCGTCCCCAACATCTCCGGGATGGAGCTCATGAAGAAGTTCAAGGAGCATGCCAAGTCCCTGGGGGTGGAGATAAAGGAAGAGAAGGCAGAGGGCCTGGAAAAGAAGGACGGAAGCTTTATAATCAAGACCGAGAACGGAGCCTATGAGACCAAGACGATAATAATGGCAACAGGAGCAAAGCACAGGAAGGCCATGGTGGCTGGCGAGTCAGAGTTCGCAGGAAAGGGCGTTTCCTACTGCGCTTCATGCGACGCCCCGCTTTTCAAGGGCAAGAAGGTCCTGGTGATAGGCGGAGGGGACGCTGCGGTGAAATCCGCCATACTCCTCCAGCAGGTGGGCGCAGAAACCACCCTTGTCCACAGGAGGGACGAGCTGAGGGCAGCCGAGTTCTACAGGGCGCAGGTAAAGAAGTCAGGCGTCAAGTTCGAATGGGACACCATCCTGAAGGAGATAAAGGGGGACAAGTTCGTCACTTCTGCCGTCCTCCAGAACGTCAAGACCAGGGAGAAGAAGGAAGTCAAGACTGACGGCATATTCGTGGTGATAGGCACCATACCGACTGCAGAGCTCGCCAAGCTGGTCGGCGTGGAGGCCAATGACAGGGGCTACATAAAGGTCGACAGGGAGATGAGGACCAACATAGAAGGCTTCTTCGCCGCAGGGGACTGCACTGACGGCCCCTCCAAGAAGATAGCCACTGCGGTGGGCGACGGCGCCATAGCCGCAGAGTCCGCATACAACCTGATAAAGGAAAGGGAATGAGCTAATTATTGGAAGCGTCTGAACTGGCAATCTTAGCCTTCACCATCATGTCGTATGCCCTATTACCGAAAGCCAATGATCTACCGGAATCTGAGACGTCTTCGACAAAGATGCGGAGGTCGTTAGCCACGTCCCTTCCGATGCGGTCCGCCCGGGCGTAGGTGTCGCTTATGACGGTTATCACGGCACCCTCAACGCTCCCTCCGGACATGACAGGGTAATCCAGCGTGACGAACCCGGCCCCCTGGAGGTCGATGAAGGCGCAGGTCTTCCTGCGCCTTGACGGGTGGGGAGAGCCCCATTCCGTCTCCCCAAGGGGCAGGTAGCAGCTGCCCGGCCTGCCGCAGAAATCCCCGTCAATCCTGCCGGCAAAGACCTTGTATCTGAGTTCCATAACAAGTCTTGTGGGAATGCCTTTAATAACCGAAACCCTGGAATGTCCAAAGGCTTATTAATTTTGCTGACCTATAATGCCATATGGAAGGAGAGGCCACACAAGGCAAGAGCGTGTCTGTGAAATACATGAACGCATTCTGCAGGAGGTACGACCTGATATTCGTCGAGTCGGGCAGGCTCATGGGTGACGAGGTCCATTGGTTCATAGACGCAGATAATGAGAAAAGGCACTACACGAGCGAAGAGATACACGATAAACTGCACTCCAGGAGCCTCTGATATGGAAGACACAATACCAATGACCACCCTGAACGCATTCTGCAGGAGGTACGACCTGATATTCGTCGAGCTGGAAGGCAGGGGCAAAGGGCTCGTATACAAGTTCATAGATTCCAAAGACGATGAATCCAGGTACGCTGCTGACGAGATTCGTGAGAAGGTGGCCCTGGGTTGAGGCCCGGCTGCTGGCTAATTAATATCTTAGAACCAATAATCCTCTATGCTCTGGACAGAGAAGCACAGGCCGGAGAAGCTGGACGACATAACGGGCCAGGGGAAGGCTGTCCGGGAGGTGAATGCTTGGATGGACTCCTTCAGGGCGGGGGAGGCGCTCTTCCTTTCCGGCCCCTCGGGCACGGGCAAGACCCTGATAGCTGAGATCGTGGCCAGGGAGAGGGGCCTGGAGCTGCAGAGGATGAACGCATCTGACAAGAGGGGGAAGGACCAGATAGAGTCCTTTTCCCGCGTGGCCAGGACGTTATCCCTCTTCGGAAAGGGCAAGCTCATACTGATAGACGAGATGGACGGCATCTCAGGAAGGGACAGGGGCGCAGTCGGGGCGATAGCGGATCTCATACAGAAGAGCAGGTTCCCTGTCTTCCTGGTGGGGAACGACTACTACCTCCAGAAGCTCAGGCCCCTCAGGAAGTGCACCCAGAACATCAAGCTCACCAAGGTCCCGAGCCCCTCCATAGGCAAGAAGCTGAAGGGCATCCTGAAGGCTGAAGGCATAAAGGCGAGCGAGACAGTCCCGGGAAGCCTGGCCAGGTGGGCCTCTGGCGACCTGAGGTCAGCCATACAGGACCTGCAGACAATCTCCCAGGGGAAGGGGGAGATAACGGACAAGGACATGGAGATACTGGGCTTCAGGGAGAGGGCGGCAAGCGTCTACGACATGCTGCCGACCATAATCAAGTCAGGCTCCCTCAACGCCGGCAGGAAGGCCATGTGGGACATAGGGCTGTCCCCGGACGAGATATTCTGGTGGGTGGAGGCCAACTGCCACCTCATATTCGGGCCAGAGGACATACCGGACGCATACGAGCTGCTTTCCAGGGCAGACCTGTTCAGGAACAGGGTCAGGAAGGGCGGCAGCTGGAGGCTTATGGCATACATGTCAGACCTCCTGGCATCGGTATCACTGCACAGGAAGCACCCCAAGCACGGGTTCGTTCCCATCCAGATGCCTGACAGGATAATGATGATGGGCAGGACAAAGGGCAAGAGGGCCCTCATGAGGACTGCCTTCGGCAAGATGGGCAAGCATCTCCACTGCTCCTCCCGCATAATCAGGAAGGACTACCTCCCCTACCTGAAGCTCATCGCAAAGAAGGACAGGAATTTCTCGATAGACGGGATAGAGCTCGAGAAGGAAGAATTGAAGATGGTCAAGGGGGCTTAACGCCTTCTTTTTCTCGCGTTGAAGTCTCTCCTCCACCTTTCTGCGCCAGCCTTTGAGTTCATGATATCACTTAGGAGCCTTCTGTATTCTTCAGATTCCCTGGCCATCTCGTCCGAACCGTCTACAGCCCATATAAAATCTATCCTTGAGTGGTCTATTGTTCTGTCTCTGAACAATAACCTCCTTGTTGAGGCCGGAAGAAAAAGGTTCTCGTCCATGATGGGAGTGCCCCGGGCACCGAGTTTTTCCGCCCGCCTTTGTCTATCATACTCCCTCATGGCGTTCCCAGGCCCGAACTTCCTCCGGTTACTTATCACTATGCTGTCCCCGAAGCTTGGCCTTCTGTCCTCGTTGGTATCCAGCAACTTGACCCTAAATGAGTCCCTCATCGTTTCCCAGAGGTAGAGCTTCCTGGAGGGGAGCCCCCTTTTATGGGAATAATTGAAGACAGGGACTTCAGGCCTGAATTCGCTTGTTGCAGCTTTGTATGCGACACCTCCGCCCAGGACTGTCATAAAGACGAGCCCAGTTGCGTATTTTATGTTGTCTGCCCTTTCGCTCATCTTATTTTTTGCAGTGAAAACTTTTAAGTGTTTTGATGGCCCCGCCGGGATTCGAACCCGAGTCTGAAGCTCCGCAAGCTCCTGTTCTATCCGACTAAACTACGGGGCCACAAGGAAGGATTGTATCCCTTCCTATAATAAGGCCTTCTGCATAAAGGCCCTGTTTGGGAAATTTTTTGGGGAAAGCTATTTAAACTACTGGCAATAAAAGGTAATACAAAGTAGGATAATATGCTTCCAAAGCTGGACAACTACAGGGAAATCATAGGGGAAGAGGCCTACCAGAGGATAAGGCAGACAGCAGAACCGCTGGAAGGCAAGCTCATATCCCTGATGAACTCCACCTGCTTCGGCGGAGGGGTCGCCGAGATACTCCACAGCCTGGTCGTCCTGATGAACGAGCTGAAGATAAACACGGAATGGAGGCTCTTCAAGGGCAACCCGGATTTCTTCAACGTGACCAAGAAGTTCCACAACACCCTCCAGGGCCAGGAAGGCAGCCTCCCGGGGAGCGAGAGGAAGACGTACCTGGACATGGTGGAAAGGAACGCGGTCATGAACCATTACGACCACGAGGACTTCGTCGTGATACACGACCCCCAGCCCCTGGCCATAATAGACCACTACAAGGAAAGGAAGCAGCCCTGGGTCTGGAGGTGCCACATAGACATAACCACCCCCAACATGGAGGTCTGGAACTTCCTGTTCCCCTTCATGAGGCAGTACGACGGGATAATAGTCTCAATGGACAAGTACAAGAAGGACGGCATGGGCAGGCCCTACCACATAATCAACCCTTCCATAGACCCGCTGATACCGAAGAACAGGGACATGTCAGCCCAGTCTGCCGAAAGCCTGATAGCCAGGGCAGGCCTGGACGTAAGCAAGCCCATAGTCACCCAGATATCCAGGTTCGACATCTGGAAGAACCCGGAGGGAGTCATCAGGATGTTCAGCAAGGTGAAGGAGCAGGTCCCTGACGCCCAGCTAGCGATGATAGGCGAGTTCGCCTCAGACGACCCGGAAGGGCCCGGCATGTACAAGAAGGTGACGGGCGCGGCCGAAGGCGTGAAGGATGTCCACTTCATAACGAACGCCTCAAACGAGCTGGTGAACGCCGTGCAGAGGAAGGCCGCCGTGGTGTTCCAGAACTCCACAAGGGAAGGGTTCGCGCTCACTGTTTCAGAGGCCCTCTGGAAGGGCACTCCGGTCATAGCCACCAACGTCGGCGGCATACCCCTGCAGGTCATAGACGGCCAGACAGGGTTCCTTATCTCCAATGAGGAGGAGGGTGCCAAGAGATGC
>Ga0180431_10003773_pt1 | contig 19222 bp, 33 predicted proteins | sample SS_ome_11_FD_132459 | JGI IMG/M metagenome (GOLD analysis project Ga0180431, IMG submission 132459) | Hypersaline lake sediment archaeal communities from the Salton Sea, California, USA - SS_1_MS_1 metaG | ecosystem: Environmental > Aquatic > Non-marine Saline and Alkaline > Hypersaline >... | reverse complement strand
GCTGGGCCTCGCGGTGGTGAGCGAAGACGACAAGCTTCTGGCCGCTGGCTAGGAAGTCCTCGGTCCACTTGCGGACGCCTTCCAGCTTGGCCCTCATGGCCGCCACGCGCATCGAAGTGATGGCCTCCAGGGCGGCACTGGGGTTGTCGGGGCCAGCCTGTGCGGCCAGCTCGGTGGCCGACTTGATGGCAGCTTGGTACTCGCGGACCCTCGTCGGGGCGATGCGGACGATGGTGTGCTGCTTCGGAGGGAGGCCGGGGAGAGCGTCGGTCTTCTTGCGCCCCACGTAAGCCCCGGCGGCGCGGAGCGTGTGAATCATCTCGTCGAGGTGGGAGGCCCCCGTCATGTTCCAGACGACCTTGCGGCCCACGTCCTCGCGGTGGGCGGCGCAGTGGCGCATGACGAAGCCCCACCAGCCACGCTTGCCCGAGACCGGGTCGTGGAAGAGGCTCATCTTGTCGAGGATCCCCAACTGATGGGTCAGTTCTATGGGGCGGTTCGTGATGGGAGTCCCGCTCAAGAGCCAGATGTACTCGACACCCTTCGCCAGCTCGGCAGCGGCCTTGCTCCGAGCTGCCTTGGCGTTCTTCGCGTAGTGACTCTCGTCAAGGACGACTGCCTTAGGCTCCAGGGCCTTCAGGGCGTCCGTGTAGCGCCCGAGGACGTCGTAGTTGACCACAACCACATCTGCACCCTGGAGGGCCTCCTCGGCGGTCTTACAGCGTGTTCCTTGGCGGGTCCACTTGCGTCCGTTCAGGACTGTCACGACGCGACCGGGGAGCCACTTGCGGGCCTCGCGCTCCCAGTTGCCTTTGACGACGGCGGGGCAGACGATGACAGCTGGGTAAGCCTTCGCGGTGTGGATGGCGGCGAGAGCCTCGATGGTCTTACCGAGCCCCATCTCGTCGCCCACGAGGACACGCTTGTTCTCGACCATCAGCTGGACAGCGGGAATCTGGAACTCGCGGAGCTTGCCACCGAGCCCGGTCTGGTCGATGTTAGCATCGCCCTCCATAGCCTGGGACAGCTCGACGTTGCGCTCCTCGGCGTCCTTGATGCCTCGTGCCCAGGCGACGGTCGCGGAGTCACCGTGGAAGCCGTGGCCCCTGAGTATCCCCAGCGTGGCCTCGACATTGCGGCTGTCGAGGGTAACCTTCCAGACCTTGCGCTCGGGATCCCACTTGCGCCCGTTGAGGGCCTTGATTGCATCCACCAGCTCACGGTCGAAGGGGAAGGAGAGGACCAGCTCGCTGCCCTCGCGGGTCGCCCTGCGCTCGTTGGGGCTGGAGGCCTTCGCAGTGGGGGCCTCCTGCTTGCGCTCGGGGATGCCCTCGGCAAGGACGTCGCCGGTCTGCTCGTCGGCAGCGCGGAACCCGTACCGGCTCATCAGCTCGCGGGCGAGGGTGATGTCGCGGACCACCCAGCACTTCTCGTCGCGAGCCCAGAACCCCTTCCCAGCTTTCACGAAGGACTTGATCTCCTCCATGTCCTTGTCCTTGTACTCCCAAGTGGCCTGGAAGTTACGGTACTTGTCGTTGTAGGCGAGGACCCGCATCCCCTCAACGGAGGGGATCTCGGGGCAGGCGTCCATGTCGATGCCGTGGCCGAGGAGCTGGTTTCGATACTTGTAGATCATGGTGTGGACTGCTCGGACTTGGCCAGGGGTCCACGCGGTGGGGGGTACGTGGGCCATCTCATGTCCGAAGTGGGTATCGACCCCATTGAACCCTACATCGTCGTGTCTGCGAGCGCCGTCACAGACGCCAGCCAGGGCGCGGACGGCCCTGAAGAGGAATGTTGCTGCGTCGAGTATTGCCAATTTAAACCTCCAAATGTCCAGTGGGCTTTCGCCCGGTGCAACCACCGTCACATATTCAACGCAACTCGGCAATCAAAAATTTCATCAAATTTTACGATTTTGGGTAAGTGGCGGGAATTATTCGGAAATTTTTTCAGGGCCGAAGAGCTTTTTTGCTCGTTTGTACAGCCGCAACCGGCGCTTGGAGCCCCCCGCCTTCGAATTGCAGCTCCCCGTCTGGTACGCAGCTAGGGCCTTCTGGACGTGCCCGTTGCATTCCTCCAGACGCTCCAGCAGATGGTCGCATCCGGCCTGGAGCTGACCCCAAGAGCTGTCCATGTCATAACCCCTCCTGAGTGCTCGGCGAAGGGCCTCTCCGTGGACCTGCATGAGGCCCTTCTCGCCCACGGCTCCGTCTGGGCCCCCCTCATGGAACGAGGACTCGGCCTCAACGACAACGGCCACGAGGTAGGGGTCGAGGCCCCGCTCTCGGGCAGCCTCGACGATGAGCACCGCCACGTCGGGGGCTCGGTCCCAGCGTTTGTCTCGGGACGCCCACCTCTCACACATGGGCCTGCGGCTCTTCGGTTGCTTCTTGCAATGCCTCACGAGGAACTCTCGGATCTGGAACGTGACGCCCGCCACAGCCGGGTCCACCTCTGCACTCCCCTCGGGCGCATCGAGCGCCTGGGTCTCCATGGGTGGCCCCTCCACGGGGTCGGCGTCGGCATCCTCGCAGAGGAGTACCAGGGTTGATATGATGGCCAGGGCGAGGATGTACATCAACGCCCCGACCCGCGTGGGGTCGGTCAGCCAGTTTCTCATAATGTCCTCCTAGTTGTTCACCAGATATAAGGCGATTGCAGCCCCCGTCCCGGCCAGGAAAAGGCCGAGGAACGGGAGGGTTATCTCGGATGGGGGCAGGATGCTTGATCCCTCGACAGAGACGTAGCCCTTGAGCACCCCTCCCACCTCACCGGGCTTCAGTGAGCTGTAGGTTAGGTGGCAGTTGCCTCCGATGGATACGCCGGGGTTCGGGCGTCCCTGCTTCTTCGTCAGCCAGCAGGCGGCGAAGTCGTAAGTGGGCTCCACGAATGGGGTCGGGATGTCGCCCGCCGCGAACTTCTCAGCGAGGGCGTAGATCTTCGCGGGGACGGGCTGGGTCTGGTACTTGTCCCGGCGAGCAAGCTGAGTCTCGTTGCAGTAGGTCTGGTTGCCGTGGTACTTACCACCAGGGCGGCAGAACTTGCCGTCCCTCCTCCAGTCTGGGTTGATGGGCTGAGAGTGGCTCTGAACGTACTGTTTAAACGACCATCCCTCATTCAACCAGCGGTACTTGACCAACAGAAAGCGGTTGATGTGGGTCCAGCACACAGCGATGCGGCCCTCGTCGTCCGAGGCTTCGCCCCACATGGAGCGGGCGAGCCACTCGACGTCGGAGTCCGTGAACTGATAGGCCCGCTTTGGGCCTCTGAAGATTGCCCTGTTACTCATTGGGTTCACCTCCATGCGGTATCCCAGTATAGCCCAAAACCGCACAACAATCTTCCTCCCCAAAAAGGAGGTCCTCGGTGGGGATCGGAGCAAGTGGAGGACCGATGGAGAGTACCCTACCGGGCGTTCCACCGGGGAAGCACTCGTCGGTCTTATACACTTCAACCACCTCGCACAGCTTCAACTCGGATTTTGGCTCCAGAGACCCGACGTGGACCACCCGAATCCCCTCCTGAACACCGTCCCAGCTGTCGGTCGCGAAGACGAGAGCATGATGAGCCAGCGGGAGGTGGTTGGGGTAGGTCACGGAGGCCTTCTCTCGGAGGATTCGGAGCACGGTATGCTGAAACTTCAATGGCGAGGCGGTAGGTCCGATGAACTCAATCACCGGGGGCAGCGGGTCCTTCGCACCGTAGGAGTCTCGGATGCCTATCCGCCGTGTGATCTTCCTACTCATCTCAACTACTCCTCACCCTTCAACATCTTGAGGAAGGCAGGGGCGGGCTGGTAGCCCTCGCTGCGCTTGACGAGCTTACCCTTGTGGAAGATGGCGACGGTGGGCAGTCCGCTGATGCCCTGCTCCTCGGCGAGGCGCTTGGCGGTGTCCACGTCCACCTTCATCACCCTGGCATCTTCGCAGACGTGACCGGCGAGATCGTCGATCTCGGGGGCAGTGTCTTTGCAGTAGTCACACCAGTGTGCAAAGAAGTCAATCATCACCGGGCGCTCGAAGCTCTCCTGCTCGATGGCGCGGCGGGCTTGCGACTCGGTGCTGATGGGGACGAAGCCGAAGCAATTTTGGTCTAGCTTACTCATCTAACTACACCCCTCCTTACCCGCGAGGGTATCAGATCTATAAAGCTGCGTCCAGAACTACTCGACGATTCCAACGACGGCTCGCATGTCCACCATGTGGTGCTCGACACCGTCAACCTCGATGGGGGTGGCCTGGGCATAGAGGATGCGGTCCCCTGGCTTCACGGTCACAGGGACGTCCTTCATGCCGGGGCCCGCCAACACGACCTCGCCCGTAGGGCGCTCCTTCGTCTTGTCCTGCACCATCTTCGGTATCAAGATACCACCCTCCGTCTTCTCCTTCGAGCTGTCGGGGAGTACCAACAGGTTTGCATGGCACATCGCTTTGAACTTCATCCTTCATCCTCCTCGTCGTCCTCGAAGTCATCTTCGAGCTGGTCGGGGTCAAGACTCTCGAACTCACGGAACATCTCCAAGGCCCCACCCATCACCTTGTCCATCAGGTGCATGGCGTCGGCCTTGGCGTTGTCGATGACGGCCTTCTGCTCGTAGATGTCCTTCTTCATATGGGCGTCCAGGCCCGCCGCCAGCAGTAGCCTGACTGCGTTGCTGTTGTTGGTCTCACCGATGCTCTCGGCGAACTGGTTGATACCGTCCACCAGCTCAGGTGGGGCGCGGAAGCCGATTTGCAGCCAAGTGTTTGCGTCTTCTCTCGTTGCCATCTCTCCATCTCCTCTCAGGCCACAACAACCTTAGTGGCCAGCTCTACTGGTTTGCCTTTCAGGATGAGAACCATCTTCCCGCTGGGTGTCAAGGCATAGCCCTGCTTCGCTAGATGCTCTTCGGGGTGAGCCCTGAAGCCTGCATTCTCTACCCACGTTCGGAAGTCTGCTGTCCTCTCTATTACCTTCACATCAGTGTTTCCATGTATGATGTGAAATGCTGTCTCGCGTTTACCTCTCGGCATGTTTACACCTCTCCGACGTTGTCGCCGACCCTGGCGTCGGCGGGGAACTCCATCCAGTTGATCTCACCTGAGAACGAGCGACACTCAATGCGGGTCCACATCGCCTTCTCCAGCAGCCTCGCGGCGAACTCGGGTAGCGGCATGTCAGGAGTTGCCCTTATACCCAACAGTTCGATCTCCTTCGCTTCCTTGAGCCCCAACAGGTCAAACCTCTCGCACAGCGGGACGTCCTCGACCTCCAGATAGAGGGCGTCGTGGATCTGGAGGATGATCCAGATGCCGTTGCGGTAGAGGCGCAGGTCCTTCAACCACCCGGCAAGTCTGCGCGTGGCCGCGTTCATTATGTCGGCGGCGACGGGCTGGATCCCATGGTTCGCGGTTTCGTTCGGTGAGGCCTCACCCATCGGCCACTTACGTAGGCGACCACCTTGCATCTCCCCGGTGTGCATGTCGGGCCACCGGATACTGGTCAGGTAGAGATTCTCCTCGGCCTCCCGGTGCTGCTGCGCCGCCCATTCCATCCGCAAGGGGGTCGCGGCCCGCAGGCGCTTCTGCATCGCCGTGACCTCGCGTAGGAGGCGCTTCTGTTCCGCAGCGGTCTTCACGTCGGGGCGCTCCACCCGAATCTGGTCGTAGAGAGTTGGAGCCGTGGCGAGGTAGATGTCCCCGAACGTCACCGACTTGCCCGCCTTCCGTAGAGCTTTGCGACCGGGAACCGCTTCATCCTTAGCGTCTTCATCCCCCTCTACCGCGTTCCACTCCTCATCCAGGGCCGGGAACTCAGCTGGGAAGTAGTAGTACGCCATGGCAGCGTGGAGGTCGCCCCCCTTCTGGAACAGGTCGAGCCACTCGGGCTCCCCCGACACCAGTGCCGTGATCCGCAGCTCCAGAGCCGCGTAGTCGGCACCGACTATCTTGCATCCCTCAGATGCTATCATCATCTTCTTGAAGGCCGATGGCCAGTTTTGTACCGCCGGTTCCGTGCCGAATCGACCAGAGGGTGTAGCGTGGAGCTTCCACACGGGGTGGATGCGCCCATCAGGCCCCAGCTTCCTCGCCATGGGCCGCAGATAAGTGCTCCACGCCTTGTGCTTGGTACGCCACCGGAACAGCACGTCGATGAACTCATCACCTCGCAGGTCCCACAGTGAGTCTTTAGAGGTGCTCGCCATCATTGTCTTCTTTGTGACCTTTGTGGGCGTCAAGCCCCGCAGGTCGAGCACGTCGCGCAGCTGAATAGGGCTCCTAGGGTTGAACTGCTGCCAGGAGACCCGCTTCTTCTGGTCGCGGCGCTCCTTGCGTAGCTCCTTTAGCCGCTCGTCTATCTCGACGACCTCGGGGGCATCCACTGGCTCTGTGCGGCGGATACTGCGGCGAGCCGCCCGCCACCCGTCGATGGCCAAGGTGTAGGCCTGGGTTTGTAGGTCTATCTCGGATTGATCCACGAAGCCGCAGAGCTTTCGCAGCTCTTCTTCCAGCTCGTCAAGGTCCGCTCGGTACTCCACTGCGAGCTTCTCAGCCTGCTCCAAGTCGATGCCGACCCCGTCCCGGTGCCAGTCGATAGCGATGTCCATCAGTTCGTTGTCGCGCTGGTAGACGTCCCAGACATTGTCTGCCTTGGCCTCGGCTTCGAGGATGCTGTAGAGCTTCATCGTGGCTGCGGCGTCGGCGGCGTTGTACCAGAGCAGCTCGGAGAGGGCCTTGTCAGACAGAGCCTGCACGTCCACAGATGGAGTCGCCTCCTCGGTCTCCTCGTCGTCGTAGGTCTCTGCACCGCCCGAGACTGCATCCCACTCCTGCTCAATCATCTTTGCGCTGATGTTGTACTCTGACTTCCATGGCTCTGTTGGGATGAACTGCGCGGTAACTTGCTCCAGCCCATGCGGGAGCTTTGGGTAGACGGCATGGTGGAGCAGGAGTGTGTCGGCGGTGCCGGTCGCGACCACCGGAACGTGTCGGCGTAGAACGGGAATGTCGTAGCTCTTGTTGTGGTAGACGACAGTGGTCCTCGGGTTGGCCATGAGTCGCTCGACCCACTCCTTCACTATCTTCGCCTGCTCTGGCTTCCAGTAACTCGGGAAGGCATCGGGCCACGGGACACTCATCGCGGCTTCACCCGTCGAACTGTCCCCGTAAGCGACACCGACCGTCAGCATGTTGCAGGCCAGGGCGTCGATGCCATCGGTCTCGACGTCCACAGCAACCACCCGTTGGGCCTCGGCCTTCCGCATAAAGTGCTCCACGGTATCCCAGTGTGTAGTATCCGCAACGTTGGGCTCCCACAGCTCTATCTTCCCCGTCGCCAGCTGGTAAGCGTGTCGGATGTCAGCAATCATCAGCTCGACGAGGATGCGTCTGGATTCGACACGCAGGAGCCCAGCCGGGTGGAGGGTGGCCATGATGCTCCAGGGCTCCTCGTCGGTCCCAGGCTGCACAGTGCCCCTCCACTTGTCGATACCTTTCAGGCCTGAGAGGGAGAGCCAGGGGATGGCTCCCACAGCACACGCCATCTTGGGCTGGAGGATCTTCAGGTTGTGCGTCAGCAGCTCCCGGCAACAATTGATGGCCTCGTTTGTCTTCGACTCGGAGAGCTTTGCGCCGCCGGGGAGCCCGCAGCGGATGCAGTTGGTGACGTGAAGCGAGTCGCGGGGCACACCCGACTGGTCGCAGATAGCCCACAGGAGCTTGCCCGAGGGCCCCGAGAAGGGTACGCCGGTCTTCACCTCGACGCGACCCGGCTGCTCTCCAACCAGGGTGAGCCCGCACCAGTCGTCCTCCAGGGGCATCCGATCAGTCACGGGGATACCCTGTTTAAACAGAGGACAGTCGTAACAGCGCGGACCTTCCTTGGGTTCTATAAGCCCTCTACTCATAGCTTCAACAACCTCTTCAGCGCAGCGTTCTCCTCAACAAGCCGAAGGTTCTCTGCGGCCAGCTCACAGGCCCCCCTCTTCAACCCCTCATGGAGCTTCTCGTGGGCTGTTATCACAGCCTTCTGAGCCACAACGACGGAGCGTAGGCGTTGGACCTTCTCATTAACCGTCTTCACCATGTTCACAGCTCATCTCCTATCTGAGTCCAGCACCTCCGAGGTGTCCTCGCAAACAGCTCCAGGTATGGACCCCCTGACAGCTCCTCCACCAGCTCATAGAAGTAGTCGGGCTTCCCACTGTGGCGTGTGTACTCAGCGTCGAAGGTAGACCGGATGGATCTACTCAAGGTATCGGGCCGTCCTCGTGTAGCAATGATACAGGTCTCATGCTCCATTCGGACCTGGCGCCCCATACCGAACCACCGCTTCCCGTTCTTCGTTAGCTTCAACCAGACCATCTCGGCCTTGGGGACGAAGCCCCAAGCTTGCACTACCTCCAGAGCCTCCTCCTGCATGGAGGCCACGCGCCACAGGAAGAGGCGCGCATCGTCCGCTACCTCTATCTGACTGGTATGCAGAAAGTTCTTGATGTCTGGGAGTGATAACACACGATAGTTCTTCTCAGCTCCTCGGCTCTTGCCCGGGAGCTTGTCTCCAAACTGCCAAGGTGGATCGGCCACTATGGTCCTGAAGCCCCCCACCCCTACCCGCTCTCCCTTTTCAACCACGTGGGGAGATCTTCGAGTGTCTTCTTCAGGCGGTCGGGCCAGCCTTTGTAAGGCCTGTCCTTACGGTGTTTGAAGAGGGCCTTCTTCACTGACCAGAGCCGCCGGATCTCGTCAAGGAGGACATCCGTACGGTCGAAGATGGTGAGCGTCAGGTTGTTCACGCCGACTATCGCCTTCTCCAACTTAACGACATCCTCTTTGAGTGCCGACACCTCCATCTCCACAACCGAGACCCGCTCGCTCAGACTCTCCTCGTGTTCGGTCCTGACGATGTCGGCGGACTTCACCATGACGACCTGACAGCGGTCACATACCGCCGTCGCGTCGTCGCCCTTGACGACACTGAAGGTCATGAACTGCCCACACTTCGGGCACCTCAGGGTAACGTCGATCTTCTCGGGGGCAGTCATCCTCTCACCTCTTTCCTGACCAACTTGGCCTTGCCTTTCACGAAGCACTCGCCGCACTTCCAGTATTTCGCACGCTCTTCCGGTGACGGCTCCGGTTCCTTATATTCCTCCAGGAAGGGGTCCCACTCCCACTCGATGTGGTCGACCCAGCGGTGGTGACACTGGAGGCACTCATACTGAGCTACCGTAACCTTCATGAGTCATCCCCATCCAGCTTGAAGCCTTGGGCGCGGAGCGCGGCACCAAAGCTGTCGAGGAAGGCGGTGTCCTCGGTGCCGTCAGCCATCTGTTGACGCCCACTAGACCTGAACGGGTTGTGGAACCGCTGAGTGGCCGCAAAGTAGCCCGAAGGGTTGCGGATCCAGTGCTCGCAGTGCTCCAGGGTGTGCTTGATGGCAAGCACCTCTTCGGCGGGGGGCACAGACCAGTCATAACAGTGGACCACCTGCTTATCCTTGATGTTCCAGGCCACCTTCCCCTGCCGCTTCGCCAGAGGCGTGTGCCGGTGGCAGATGCGGTAGGGGTCGCCGGTCAGGTTGCCGTAGGCGATGAGGTAGCCGTGCCGCTCCCAGTCCTCCCACTGCTTGGGAGTGGCGAAGGCCTGAAGCACCTCGGACGCGCGGATGTCTGGCCCCTTGACGGGGTAAGGGCAGCAGAGCGTGGGGCGCTTGGTAGTGACAGCCTTCTCGGTCGTCTTCTTGGCCACCTCCTTCTCCACCTCTTCACCGTTCCCGATGACCGGGGTGATCTCTCCGCTGTAGCTCTTCACAGCGGTGAGGAGGTCCTTGCGCCGCTTCCAGCCCATCAGCAGCTTACCGGCCTTGACAACCGGCGCGTCGATGAGCAGGGTGCTCTCCCCCTTCGTGGAGATGCCTGACACGTCGTCGATCCAGCCCTTCTTGCGGGCCTTGACCAGGAACTTGCCGAGCTTCTCTAGCTCGGCGGGCGTCGGGTCGTGGACGATGAGGCGGCTCTTGTCCGTATCCCCATTCTCCTGAATGAGGCGGAAGTCGCCGCACCAACTCGGATGGTACCAGACGGTCATCAGCCTACCTCCGCGCTGGGTGCCTCGCTGGCGCCTATCCAGTTGGAGCACTGGGAGCAGAAGTCGTCGTGCTTGCTGACCGAGGCCCCGCAGTACATGCAGTGGGTGGAGGACTCGGCTACCTCCTCGCTGGGAGGAGCGACGGGCTCTGGCATCTCCCGCTGGGGAGCGGTCCCCAGCTCCTCTCGAATCTGTGCTTCGAGGTCGGCTATGAGGTTCTCGGAGAGGTTCGCCTCCTTCGCATCCCTCAGCGCACTGGTGAGAGCCTGAACGTTCTTGCCCTTGTTGAATGACTGGGTCAGCTTGGGTCCGAGCGCCACCAGCTGTTGGAGAGCCTGGGCTCCGAACGTCTCGTTGTTCATGCCCCCCTCGACAGGTCCGATGTAGGAGGACCCTCCGTAGCCTATCAAATTGCCCCCTGAGTCGCCGATTCTCGGCCCCTTGACCGACATCCCAACGAACTGCGCCGGGTCCAGGTCCACGATCAGGTCGATGTGCTTACTGGCGATGTCGCCGATGGTGCGAAGCACTCGGGTGGCGTTGTCGGGCGTCATAGCAGTCAGCAGGTGCTCAATCTGCTTCCGTGCCAGCTCGACGGTGTCCGTGACGAGGCCTCTGGCCACCTCGTCCACTCTGGTGTGCAGGTATCCTCCCTCTATCACGACGCCCTCTTCGTCACCCACTGCCGCTGCCTCTCCAACTACTTCTACCATGTCACTCTCCCTCTGTTGTGGGTGGGAATATTTCCACCCTGGTCTTCAGCTCTATCAAGAGACGATCCCAGACGCCCGCCTCGGTATGCCCGATGCGGATGGCGTCCCAGCCACACATCAGACACTCCAAGGATCCGGTAACCCCCATCTCCTCCTCGTCCTCACCTATGCAGTGCTGGACGGGTCCGTCACAATGGGGGCACTGTGGTACCTCGGGCCACAGATCACACATCGGTGGTTCCTGCCGCGATAGTTGAGGGGGAGGCGGTGTCCTCAGAGCTGCCCTCCTCGGGGACGTAGGGCTCCAGCCCAGCGTGACTCTCCAAGCGACGGATGCGGGCTTCTAGCTCGTCGATGGCCATCTCGGCTGTCTCATCCAACAGCTTGATGCGGTGGAAGGCCTCGTTCAGGCCTTTCGCGAGCGCCGTCTGTCCCTGCTTCAAGCCCATCGAGGGTGGGCGCTGCCCCTGCTTTACTGCCTTGCGGTCCTTGCGCCTCTGTGCCTTTCGGTCTTGTCGCCCCATCTCAGTCTCCCTTCGAGTAGTCGAGCACGATGCCATGGAGGTTCCGTAGGGCGTTCCACGCAGCGGTCGCTTGACTACTCTTCAGAGTGCCCGCCGCGAAGCCGAGCCTCTCGTTGAACTCCACCCAGAACTGCTGATACGTCTTGCTTCGCGGGTCCGTCAGGATCCTCAGCATGACGTCCAGGTAGCCTGTGTTCTCGTCAGTCAGCAGCCCCTTCAAGCGGCTGACCAGTCCCAAACTCTCGAACATCGTGCACCTCCTTGGGAGAGTGGGGAGGATTCGAACCTCCATTTGAGGCTTTGGGTCTGGGCCTCATAGGGGCGTCAACCCCCTTCCATTTAAGCAGTGCCAGACTCACCCGTCGTCCCACCGACTGCCACTCTCGGGTTCCCCAAAGGCCCAGAAGGAGTGAAACCTTCAGGGAACCCTACCGGGCCTGAGCCCAGTACTACCTACCGGCGCGACCCCTCGCGGGCCTCGCGGGCCTCTTGTCCTTCTTGCCCTTGGAGTTGTCCTCTTCCTCCCCACTCCCACCGTCGCCCAACTCGGTCGTGTCGTGGGACAGGTTCTGGAGGGTGTCCATCAAGAGGTTGGAGCGGGTCTCCCCGTTCACCTTCTTGTGACTCACGTCGCAGGCGAACTGGGTGCCGATCAGCTCGGACCACTCGGCGTCCTCACTCTCCAAGATGTCGGCGCGACCGATGCCCAGGCACATCTTCTTGATCCAGGGGAGCCCGCTCTCGACGAGCGCGAGGTACTCCCAGTGGTCGATGGCCTCGCCATCGTCCGTCGTGTGGGTGCAGACCACCTGCACGAAGTCGTGAGGTCCGCGCTTACCACCGCTATCGGTGTGGCCCTCTCTCACGTCGGTGATCTCGAACTCCACCCCCACGCCTGCGGGAACGATTTTGCGGCCTTCGGGCTCGGGCACTTCCGCCCACTGGTCTTTCTTGATTCCGATTACCATGTTTCAATCTCCTCGTTAGTTGTTTTCCCTACCTGATTGCGCCTACTCTACTCTATGTGGCTACTCTATCGCGTTTCGCCTATTCCTCCTGTTCACCGATGCCCTCTTCCTCGGCCAGCGACGGCAACCCCAGGTAGGGGGCGAGGTCGTCGTACGCTGGTGAAGGATTCGGGCCCAGCTGTGTGAATGGTTTATCCTTGTGCATCCGAGTGAGGCGTACCCCAGCAGGCCAGATGCCCTTCTTGCGACCGTGGATAGTGTACCCCGGTCCCTTCATCCCCCGGTCGATGGCCTCGCAGTACAGCATGAGGTCACAGTGGTTCGGGAGCATGTCTTTGGTAGCCCCCTGGAGGGTGAGCCCGCCGCGTTCCTCGGTTATGCTCTTCCCCCCAGGGGTCTTTTTTGTGCTGCGCCACACCTTGGCGTGGGTGATCCAGATCTGGTGGACATCGACGCGGCCCAGCTCGACGATGGCCCGCTGCGTGAGGCTCTTCATCGAACCCCAGTCGTCCCACTCCAGCTTGTCCTTGTTGACGGCGGCCTTGACATCCTCTTCCCACATCATCTGCGCGGTGGTCATGTTGTCTACGATGACGGTGCGCGGGATGTAAGGTCCAACAGCCTTACCCTTGCGGATAGTTGCGACGAGCGCCTCTACCTGCCCTTGGAAGTCCTCAAAGTCGCCGAACGGGATGAATGGGAAGTCCCACTCAGCGAGGGTCCTCATCTCGTTCTCCTCTACTATCTCGGGAACGAGGAAGACAGGACGCGGCCATGTGCCGCTGAAATAGGTCTTGCCCGCTCGGTTGTCACCATAGAGCAGGACCGACCAGTTGCCGCCGGTCTCAAGCTCCCTGGTAGAGCGGATTCTCAATTTTGCCATATTTGAGCCCCTTCTGTGTTTTCAAATCTTGCCACCTAGAAAACAGGAGTCAAGATCAATCTCGGCTTATTTTCCCTTTTCCCCACACTTCCTCGGCACGAAGTGGAAGTGGTGCCGACCGGCCTCGATGGTGTCCCTGACATTCTCCTCCTGAGTCCCAAGTATCAGATGCGCTGGGTTGCAGCATGCTGCGTTGTGGCACAAGTGACGGACTACCATGTGGTCGGGTATTTTGCACTTGAAAAGCTCGTGGGCGAGGCGGTGAGCCTGGACCAGCCTGCCCCCTCTACCACCAACTCTGATGCGCCCGTGACCGGAGCCCTGTCGGCACCCCTGGAACTCCCAACAGTCATCGGGGCCTCGGATGTCGAGACGATTCAAGAGCTGTAGCAGCACTTTCTGGTGATCGAGCTTCATCAGACTCCTGCAAGCTCATCGAGGTCCACGAGCAGCTTCTGCCACGTGTCGGCCATCAGTCAATACCTCCTTTTTGAGTAGTTATTCGACCTGATGCGCTCCAGCTCCCGCTCTCGTGCTTCGAGACGACGACGGGTCTTGTCATGCTCGGCAATCTCTTTCAGTAGAGAGCGTTCGAGCTGGCCGACCATCTGTGCCAGCACCGCAGTGCTACTCTTCGGGCGGTACTTCAATACGTGCCGAACGAACTCCACGCCGAGGACATCAGCTGGCATCAATGCTCCCCCTTTTTCTTCTTGCGCCAGCCCTGAGTACTCTTTCCACCGCTGGCACAGTGATCGAACAGCTCGCAGAAGCGGCACCGATACCCACGGTTCTTGGGCCAGTGGTTGAGGGCTCTGCACTGCTGCCACTGGAGGTGGGTCCACCGCATCTCCTTCTCGAAGTCCTTCAACATCTTGGGGTCCACAGGGACTGCCTCGAAGATGACGTCAGGCTGCTGTGTCTTGGTGATGAGGTCCACCCCGTAAGCCTTCAGCGGAAGGCGACGCCGGTTCATCACCTTCTTCCACAAGTACTGTTGTATGAGGAACTGAAAGTCCATGCGATAGCTCGCGAGGAGCCGCCCGTCGCGCTGCTTCGCGGTCTTCAGCTCGTGGATTACGGCTCCCTTGAGCTGATCGCTCCAGCACCACCTGTCTATGCGCGTGGTCAATGGGAAGGGCTCGTCGATGCCCAAGTAGACCTCGACCCCATAAGTGTCCCTACGGTCGTCTTTGGGCTTGCCGGGTCCGTAGAGAGCGAAGCGAGCTTTGACGAGGCGACGGGCGATGGACGCGGTCACCGGGACCACCTTTTCGGCTCTGTCGATGAGCGAGTGTGCCTCGTTTAAACAGGCTGCGTCGTCCTCAGGCGTGAACTTACTGTGAGCCTCCAAGAGTGTGATCCCCATCGCATAGTAGCGACCGATGGCCTCGTGGGTGAGGCCTCCCACTTCGAGGTTCTCGTTGTACTCCACCCGACGCCACCGCTTGTTGTGAGTGAAGTCGAAGTAGTAGGGGCACCGCTTGAAGTCGGTCCAGAAGGAAGAGCCGTACGGGGTGGGCCCGCCAATGCGCTCACCCGGTTCGAGCACCTCCTCCCAGCTATGCATGTTTAAGTCGGCCAACGCCTTAGACCAGATACCCTTGACCACTACAGCTCCCTCCAGTTGGTCCAGCTATTGAGCTGATGCATCAAGGCCGCGAGCCACACCATACACGGCTTCCCTTCCGTGATGCTGGCCCGCGCCTTCACACAATAATGGTTGCCGTTCTGCAACTGGCTGTAGCCGTCGCAGGCCTTGTCACGCGAGCACCACACCACTCCATTGGGGGACGTTATGGGGGCTATCCCGAGGGCTTCAGCCGGGTGCTTGAGGAGCCTCTTCAGCTCCAGTATGTGGTCGCCAAGGTCCACCGTCAGGCAGTCGATGTGCCACGGCTTGTGCTCAAACAGGACAACGAAGGTCGGGTCCTTCACGGTGTGTATCTCACCACATCCACAGTTGTACTCGTCCCCCTCCGAGAGTCCGGCATCGCGCACCCTCTGAGCCTTGTAGATACTCTCGACGTTATTCATCACACACCTATCACCTCCAGAAGCCATTTCGCAACCTCGACAGTGGCCCTGACATCCGCGAGGGCGTCGTGTGCATCGTCGCCCAGAGGCGCTCCAGCCTCCTTAGCCAGCGTCTCAAGACGCAGGTTGGGTACATCCAGCAGCTCCATCACCTGAGCGGTCAGGGCGAGCTGTACGGTGTCCCACACGCGGGGGTCGGCGGGAACAAAGAAGCTCCAGCGGTTGCCAGCCTCCCACACGAAGAGCTTGTCGAATGTCGCAGCGTTGTGTCCCGCCAGCTGGGCAACCTTGTAGGGGTTGCCTGCTTTACTGATTCGCTGCGCGGTGGCGTGGCGCTTCAGGTAGCCGCAGAAACGCTTCCACCCCAGCACGGGGTTGACGGCTTCTCGCTCCCACACGTCGGCGTCGTAGTTGGACCCCTCGAAGAGGTCCCTGGTCGCAGCGGGCGGAACTTCGAGCTTCACCTCGAAGTCAGACAACACCTCCCACGTATTCAAGTCCACAGCCGCCGCTGCAATCTGCGTGACGTGGTCGCGAGCGTGGTCCAGACCCGTAGTCTCCAAATCGAAGAACACCATCTCATTTCTAGCCATTGTGAGCCCCTCTCTCTCTGGTTTCAACCCTGCTGCGGAATGCCAGGGACCATCGCCGGTCCCTTCCCGCTCTTCATCACATGCTCGGTGGTGACAGACACCAGCCGCATCCCGGCGGCAAATATCTGGCCCGCCTGCTCGTACAGGTCGTCGGGCAGCTCCATGCCCGAGGCCTTGGCCACCCCTGCCTGATAACCCGCCATCGAGGCGCTGAACGCCACGAACTCGGACAGGTTCATCACACCCTGGAACCGGCGCATGATGTCCTCCACCACCTCAGACGCCTGCGCGTCGAGGTAGGTCGCTCCCTTCTGCCAGTCGGTCCCGATGGTGCCGGGGGGTGCCAGCTTTTGGGCTATCTTCGCACTGACCTGCTGGGTGATTGCCTGATAAACCTCGATGGCCTCTCGCCCCTCCTCGGAGAGCTTCTCCATCTCCGCTCGCACCAGATTCTGTCCTGTCTCAATGAACTGCTTCTCGTCCTGCATACTATCCTCCGATGTTGTATCGCTTGGCCAGAACCTTTGCGGCCCCATCCAAAATGCTAGTGATCATACTGTTGGTCTGCGGGCAATACCCAGCGGGCTCGAACCGTTGGGCCCTCCAACGGTCAACTATGTGACCCAGACCTACTTCGCCGTGTCGGAGACGCTGGGACAGCTCCCGGCATAGCTCCCGCAACACTGCCTTTGCTGTTCCAGCTTGGGCATTCATACCGTCGAAGTCTATACCCACGAGCCTCTCCGAAGCTATCTCAGGGTCGTAGGCCCACAGTAGGTGGAAGTAAGCGTTGACGTCCATGACGCGCCCGTCGTTTGCTATCCAGCTCTTCACCTCCACCTTGAACGTAGTGGACCGCAGGCCCTCAGAGTCCCATATCCCGTCTCTCGGGTCCTTCTTCTTCTTCTTCTTCATGGTCTAATACCCCCAAAGAGATTGTGCTCTGACGGGACGTAGTTCGGTTTGGGGACCTTGATGTGCCCAATGAGCTTAGATGTCCCCACCAGACCGCAGGAGGGGCACACAAGCCCCTTGGCGCGTTGGAGTATCCAGTCGCCCGGTACCGTGCCACTCACCTCCTCGGAGAGTATCTGGACCTTGTGGCACCGCTCGCAGCGCCAGTGCATGACGTGGGTTCCCTCGTCACTCATCCTCGTCAGCCTCCACCACGTCGATGGGTCCGTCACGAAAGATGGCCACCCCGTTTGGGAGCGACCCGCTGTAACACCGAGCGATGCGCCATGCATCCTGAGCACACTTCGAGACAGAGACACCGTACTTCTCGGCCTGCTCGACCATCTCCTCGTAGATGTCGTTAGGCAGCGAGATGCTAGGCTTCCGAATTGTCTTGGTCTGGTCGCTCATCTCAAAAATCCTTCCATGTGTTCGCTGAAGACCGGGAGCTGATTATCAACGTCCTGACCTCCGAGAGATAGGGTCGCTCGTGCTTGCCCTCGCCGACAGTGACATTCTCATACGGATTGTTCAAGCACTCGCCGCACAGGTTCCGCTTTCGCCACCTGTACTCGGCAGGGTTCGAGCAGTTGTCGCACTGCACCTTATATCGCCTGAACCACTCCAGCTTACCCTTCTCCCGCATCCTACTCGGAGGACCGTCCTTTGTCCTAATCATCTTGAGCCCCCTACTTGAACTTCTCAGGTGACGGACGGAGCATCCTCTCCAACATTGTCTCACCATACAGTTCTCGATGAGCCCACGCTACATCTTTCTGGCAAACTACGAGAGTTTTGCTACCGTCCTTGTTCTTCATCTTCACTGTTCCTCGCCCCTTGCAGCCGGGACGGTCACACCTCTTGACCCCCATCTACTTGTTCTCCTTCCCCAAGAGAGCCCGCTCTCCCGCGTTCCTGGCTGCCTCTCTGGACGCCCGAAGGGCCACGAGACTGTACCCAGTTCCCCCCGGTCCCGGTGCTCCCAGGGTAGTCGTGAAGGTGCCATCGACCTCCTTCACGATAGCGACCCTGTCGCCCAGGTGTGCTACGTCCTTGCCGTTCTTCCTCTTCCACTTAATCTCCATCGGGCTCTCCCTCCTTCTGGCTCTCCTTGGGCTCCTCATAATCGGGGTAGACCTCGTCAACATCCTCCAGGGGAGCTGGTTCGACCCTGGTGGCGATTAGCTGCTCCCGGCACTCGTCACACTCCCGTCGAGCCTTGTTGCGCTCTTCGCGGAAGGTACGCGCCTCGTCCTGAGACTTCGCCAGCTCTTCCGTCAGCGTACTGTTGAATTTCTCCCACTTGGTCGCACGGTCTATCCACTGAGTGAGCTGGCGCTTGAGCCCTTTGATGGTGTCGCCCTGACGGCGGATGATGCCGTCCTTCTTACGGTCTACCGCTACCTCAGCGGCATCTAGGATTAGTGATAGCACTCCCATCACAATATCTTCCTTTCATATTCTGATTATCCGCCCAGTGAAGCGGTTCTTCACGATGCGGGGGCTCATCGCGGCGGCTCCTCGATGGGGATGGGCCACCACTCGAAATCACCAGGATCAGCCCCGACATAACATCCGTCACCACCCCAGACACCCAGTCCACCTCCGTCACACTCATCCAGATTAACTATCTGTGCTGTCTCGCTGTGACATAGCATTGTGTTACCCGATAGCCTGCCGGGCTTGTGAATTACCCAATACCAGCCCGGCTCCGTCGGTGGCATAGTCGTCCAGCGTGGTTCATCCATCGTCTTCCTCCGTGGCGGCTTCGATCCGGGACAGCCCACAGGACAGGCCCTGTTGAGTGTTATCTCGCTCATCTCACTCCTCCTTCGCTAGGGCCGCGTTCTCGACCTCCAGCTCCGCGATGCGGGCTTTCAGGATTGTGGGATCGTTTTCGTGGTTGACAGCCCACTGATCGATGAGTTTTCGCTCGGCCTCGGAAAGAGGAACCGTGCTTGTCCCCGTGGCGTATTCGAACTCATGCCGGAGTGCAGCACCCTGCTCCAGGGCGGCTCTTAACTCTTCATCCGATGGCGGTTGTACTGCGGTGGCTTCCATGTCTGACAACACTCTGAGTGCGGGGGGAACATGCTGATTGAGCCACTCCACGTCCGCCTCCAACTCCCTCACGCGGGACTCGGCGGTTTCGGCGCGAATCTTCTGTCGGCATACTTCGGACAACAGATCCTCTCGTGGTGCCTCACTGAGAGCCGACAGATACGCAGATGGTCCGTTTATTTTGTCACTCATTGTCAGCCTCCTTGTTCTCCTCCGTGGCGGCGAGAGCCTTGTCCATCCTTTCGTGCATGTCTTCAGTGGTCCACGGTGACCTTTGTCCGTTGCGAACCCTCGCGTCACAATGATTTTCGTAATGGACCCACTGCCTCACAGCATATTCCAGCTTGGCTTCGGCCTCGTTGTGCTGAGTCATGAGTAGCCTCTCCATGTCCTTCAGTGCATTTCGTTCGCTCAACAGG
>Ga0180431_10003772_pt1 | contig 19223 bp, 14 predicted proteins | sample SS_ome_11_FD_132459 | JGI IMG/M metagenome (GOLD analysis project Ga0180431, IMG submission 132459) | Hypersaline lake sediment archaeal communities from the Salton Sea, California, USA - SS_1_MS_1 metaG | ecosystem: Environmental > Aquatic > Non-marine Saline and Alkaline > Hypersaline >... | reverse complement strand
CGCACCCTAGCAGTAGGGCGATGGAGATGAAGAGTGTGACGGGTATCGAGGGATATCTAGGTTGGATTTCACTGGACATCGACGGGGGCTCCTTGGATGTCTGGGTCAACCACGACTGGGAAGCTAACGCCACCATGGCGAGAGATGACAACCCCCGGCTGGTGCGTGCCTGCGAGCTGGTCAGCGCCGTCGAAAAGCTGCTCCTGGTCGTCGAAGATGACGGGCGGGAACCGGCTCTGGCAGGCGGTCTTCGGGCCGACCAGGTCCCGGAGGGGCGGTACCCGATCGGGGCGTCCAGTGTGCCTCGAACCGCCGCCCTGAGTTCCGCAACGGGGGGCGGCGGCTTGACGTCACTCTCGGCGATAGCGCGCCAGGCTGTCGGGAGGGTCAGGGGCAAGTGGCGGTCCTCAGTCCGTCGGAATGCGATGGGTCTCATAACGCTGCGCTCGGTGTGCGCTGGTCGGATAATGGGAGATTGATTGACGAACCAACGGGCCGGATTGTACGGTCTTCCCGAGCCATGTCAAGGCGTGAGCCTTGCATGGAGAAGCAGCCCAGTTGTCAGGGCGGGGGGGTAAGAGTATACTCTTTCCGAAGGGGACGGTCAGCGGCAAACCTTACGTGAGGATGCGCGCGATCATCCGTGCTGTACCTGCAACTCTGCGTCTCCGGCGGTTCCGTGTCGATGCTGCCCGTGTCGTTGCCGGTTGACCGCCGTGCTTCGACTCGATATCGAAACCGTTTCTGAGACGGGCGGGGCACTGAGGCATGAAGCGGATCCGAGTGGTGAGAAAGCGAGGTAGATTGTGCCTGGAGGATACTTTGGAAGGGTGCTCGTCGTTGACCTCTCGCGGGGAGTGCTGGGGGTCGAAACGTTGCCCGAGTCCGCCTACCGGGACGTCCTGGGCGGATACGGGCTGGGCGTCAAGCTCCTTTACGAGCGGATGCCGACTGGGGCCGACCCGCTGGGGCCCGAAAACATCCTCGGATTCCTCCCCGGCTTGCTCACGGGTTCTGGGGTCCTGTTCGGAGGGCGGTTTATGGTGGTGGCCAAGTCCCCGCTCACCGGGGGGTGGGGTGATGCCAATTGCGGCGGTCACTTCGGCCCCGTCCTTCGGTCCACAGGCCTGGACGGCGTCCTTGTGAAGGGTGTTGCCGAGCGACCGGTGACCTTGATGATCGATGAGAACGGCGCGTCGATCGAGGATGCGGGACCACTCTGGGGCCTGGATACGTGGGAGACCGAGGAACGGCTCAAGGAGAGGACAGGCCGCGGTGCGCAGGTGGTGACGATCGGGCCGGCCGGGGAGAACCAATCGTTGATCGCGGCCATCATCACGGACGGGGGCCGCGCCGCGGCCCGCTCTGGCCTTGCCGCTGTGATGGGGGCTAAGCGGCTCAAGGCCGTGGTGGCCCGGGGCAGAGAGCGGGTGCACCTCCACGATAAGGAGACACTGACCGAGGTCAGCCGGGACTACGGGCGCATCTTCAAGAAGCCATCCTCACCCGTCTCGAGGGTGCTCTTCGGGTGCACGAAGACGTTCGCTCCCGTAATCAGAGTGATCGGGATCAAGCCGTCGGGCCCGGCAGATACGATCATCTACCTGTACAAGAAGTATGGTACCAGCGGCGCCACGGCCTTCACGACCGAAGTGGGGGATGCCCCGGACTGGAACTGGCGGGGTGTAGGTGCGCGCGACTTCCCGCTCCGCCAAAGCAAGCGCATCAGTGACGAGGCGGTGATCAAATACCAGGTGAAGAACTACGGGTGCCGCTATTGTCCCGTGGCCTGCGGTGGGATCGTCCACATGGACGGGGAGCGGTACCAGGTGGAGGAGGCGCACAAGCCCGAGTACGAGACACTGGCGGCTTTTGGGCCGCTGCTGCTCAACGATGACCTGGAGACCATCGTCAAGGTCAACAGCTTGTGCGACCGCTACGGTCTGGACACGATCTCAACGGGTACGGTAGCTGCCTTCGCGATGGAGTGCGCCGAGTACGGCTTGATCGATCGGGTGCTGGGCGACGGTGTGGAACTCTCCTGGGGCAACGGTGACGCTGTGGTCCATCTGGTCGGATTGATTGCGCGTCGTGAGGGCATCGGCGATCTTCTGGCGGATGGAGTGAAGCGGGCTGCCGAGCGGATCGGCGGAGAAGCCCCTTCCTTCGCGATGCACGCCGGCGGGCAAGAGCTGCCGATGCACGATTCGCGATACGAGCCGGGGCTGGGTTTAGCTTACGCCGTGGATCCGACGCCGGGCCGCCACAACACGGCGAACGGCGGCATCCTGGATGCCCCGATCTTGCGAACGATGCTGGCCGATAAGGGGCTTTCGCCGCCCAAACGGTATGCATATGAGAACAAGGGCACGGAGTTCGCGTTGCTGAACCGGTACCTCCAGGTGTTGAATTGTGCCGGGCTGTGCATGTTCTCGCTGGTGATGAGCGAGCCGCCGCTGCTGGACTGGCTCAACGCCGCGACGGGGTGGGGGTGGAGCCTGGAGGATATGCTCGAAGCAGGCCACCGCATCCAAGTGCTGCGCCACGCATTCAACCTCCGTGAAGGTCTCCCCGCGACTGGCTTCGAGCTGCCCCCGCGAGCGCTAGGAAGGCCTCCGCTCGAAGAAGGACCTCTGCGAGGTGTCACCCTGGACATGGAGGCGATGAAACGAGACTACTTCAACTGCATGGGCTACGACCCTACCGGCGTCCCCACCCCGGAGCTACTTGCGTCACTGGGGCTGTCGACCCTCCTCGAGGATCTGTAGGAGACGGAGAGATGGAGCTAATCTACGACGCAGACGCTGATCTGGGCCTTTTGGACGACAAGACCATCGCGGTCATCGGCTACGGGAACCAGGGCCGCGCCCAGGCCCTCAATCTCCGGGACAGCGGTCTCCGGGTCATCGTGGGTAACCGGGATGATGCCTACGCGGAGAGGGCGCGATCCGATGGTCTCCGAGTCGTGGCGATCGAGAAAGCTGCCGTCGAAGCCGACGTCCTCCTCTTCTTGATCCCTGACGAGGTCATGCCAAACGCATTCGAGCGGGATGTGGTGCCTGGGCTCAAGCCCGGGGACGTGCTGGTCTTCTCCTCGGGATACGCGATTGCCTTCGGCCTGCTCCGGCCGCCGAAGGACATTGACGTGGTGCTCGTCGCGCCCCGGATGATCGGCCAAGGGGTGCGCGACCACTACGTGGCCGGGAGCGGCTTCCCATCCTTCTTGGGCGTCGAGCAGGATTACACGGGCCAGGCGAGGGGGATAGCCCTGGCCATCGCGAAAGGCATCGGTTCGACCCGCGCTGGTGTGGTCGAGGTGTCATTCGCGGAGGAGGCAGAGCTGGATCTCTTCACGGAGCAGTGCTTCGGCCCCGCTTTCGGAAGGGTGTTGACGACTGCGGTCGAGCTGCTCCTGGAAGAGGGGTATCCGCCCGCCGCGGTCCTGCTGGAGCTCTACATGTCGGGTGAGTTCGCCTACACGATGGCGAAGATCGCCGAGATGGGCATTGTAGAGCAGAGCCAGCTTCACAGTCGGACGAGCCAGTACGGATCGATGACCCGCGGCATGCGGTTCCAACTACCGGGGCTGCGGGAGAAGATGTTGGAGGGGCTGGAGGAGATTCGAAGCGGTGCGTTCGCGCGGGAATGGGAGGCTGAGCAGGAGGAAGGGGCGCCCACGCTCGACATGCTGAAGGCATCGGCTCGATCGCTGCCACTCTACGAGCTTGAGCGGGACCTGCGTGAGGCACTCCGAGGGAGCCCTGGCCTGGGCCCCCAGCTGCGCCGAAGGGGCGTAGCTCCTGACCGCCGTCCAGAGCGAAAGAGGGACCGGGGGCTACCTGAGCGCATATTCGGCCTGATTGGGCGATTGCTGGGACGCGGGAGACGAGTTGAGGGTGGGTACGAGGCATTGGATTCCCTCCCCGCTGATGCAATGAAGCTTATCTTAGAGCGCTTCGTGGACCTCGCCATCGATGATCCCGCCCTGCGTGGGTTCGCGGACGGGCGCAAGGTGACGACCCAGTACGTGCTGCGTGACTCCGACTTGTCGTTCTACTTAACCTTCGTGGAGGGCGGCGTGAAGGGTGGCGTCGGGATGCCCCCTGAGCCGGTCGAGGTCCGGTTGGAGATGGATGCGGAGGTGTTGGATGGGATGCTGACGGGCACCATCAACGCTGCTCGTGCCGCGATGTCGGGGAGGGTGTCCTTCGAGGGCGATACCCGACGCGCCATGACGGTACAGAGGATTCAAGGCGACCTGACCAGGCTCTACCGACAGGCACGGCGCGAGGCGCTGAGGCATGAATAGGGCCCGGGCAGGGACGCCAGCCGGACCGCACGTGTCAGGGGCGAAGCACGAGCGTCATCGATAATGGACCGAGATCAGAATCACTTTTCGCCAGGTCCAATTGGAGAGGAGACCGTAATGGATCTCGTACCCGGAATTGACGTCTCCAGGTGGCAGAGAGGGATCGATTGGGATCGGGTGGCCGAAGGCGGCCACCACTTCGCGGCTATCCGCGCCACCATCGGAAACTACTACACGGACCCGCGATTCTACGTCAACTGGGACGGGGCCCAGGAGGCCGGGCTGTTGGTCTCCGCCTACCACGTGGTGGCGCCTGAACGACCGGCGGACTCGCAGATGGATCGATTCTTCGAGGTTCTGGATGGCCGTCAATCTGACCTGCCGCTCGTTCTCGACGTCGAGCTGAGCCGTGACGTCAGCTCCGAGGGCATTACTGAGTGCGTCGCTTCGTGCGCCGAGATGGTCGAGGACGAGAGCGGGCGGAAGCCGGTGATCTACACGGCACGCTGGTTCTGGGACCGCCACGTCGAGGAACGCCCAGAATGGGGGGACTACGATCTCTGGGTGGCACATTATGGGGTCCAGGAGCCCACCCTTCCACGCGGCTGGAAGACATGGAGGCTTTGGCAGTATTCGGATCGCGGGCAGGTAACGGGGATCGGTCCCGCGACCGACCTGAACCGATTCAACGGGGACGAGGAGGATCTTCTGGCCTATGTGAACGCGGAGGCCACCGACCAGGGGCCACCCCTGGAGGGACTCAAGGCCCGGGTCGCCGTGGAGCGCCTCCGCGTTCGGAGCGGTCCCGGGATGAACTACGAACAGGTAGGGGAGCTGCACGAAGGCGACCGGGTGAACGTGGTCTCCCTGTCGGGAGAGGACATCTGGATCCAGATCGAGCCTGGCAAATGGGCTCCGTATCGAGCTCTGGGCAAGCGCTACATGGAGCTGGAATAGCGGGGGCATGGTGGTTCAGGGTCCTGACAGTGCGTCCACGTTTGGCCCCGAATGCCGACCTGACGGTGGCGTCATCACCTCCCCATCGGCGAGGGAGCCTGATGTGCTCGCGGGAAGGGGAGGGGGCAGGGCAGTGTGAAGGCCTTCGCCTGCGATCGACACACGATACTCCTCCCACGGGGCCACCGCTTTCCGATGGAGAAGTATCGGCTGTTGCGGGAGGCCGTGATCGAGAACGGCCTGCTGGGTACGGTCGAAATCATAGTCCCGGAGCCGGCTACTGACGAGCAGATCCTCCGCGCGCACCATCGATCGTATCTCACCAAAGTCGCCGAGGGCCGCCTCTCTGAGAGGGAGGTGCGACGGCTTGGTTTCCCCTGGTCACCTGAGCTGGTCCAACGCGCACGATGCTCTGTGGGAGGTACCATCGCGGCGTGTCGTGCCGCGCTGGAGGATGGCGTCGGCGTCAATCTGGCTGGCGGTACGCACCACGCCTTTCCGGACCACGGACAAGGGTACTGTTTGTTCAACGATGTGGTGATTGCCATTCGGGAGATGCAGGCCGTGGGTCAAATCCACCGGGCTGTCGTTCTCGATGGTGACGTGCACCAAGGCAACGGCACGGCGGCCATGGTTGCGGACGACCCTACGGTCTTCACCTTCTCCCTCCACGGCGCGCACAACTTCCCTCTGCGCAAGGAGCGAAGCGACCTGGATATCGGGCTCGAGGACGGGGCGGGCGACGATGTCTTCCTGGCGACCTGGAGCAGGGGGGTGGACCAGGCGCTCGCGAGCTCGAGTCCTGATCTCGCCATCTTCTTGGCTGGAGCGGATCCCTTCTGGGACGATCGTCTCGGCAGACTGGCTGTGACCAAAGGTGGATTAGCTGAGCGGGACGAGCTCGTTCTCCAGCGCTGCGGCCAAGTTGGGATTCCCGTGGCGGTCGCGATGGGCGGCGGCTACTCACGGGACGTGCGAGATACCGTACGGATCCACCTGCAGACGATACAGATCGCGGCCGCGGTCTCCGCGCGGCTCAAGGCTTGCCAGTAGGGCCAACCTCCGCCGATTCGCTTTCCTGAATGCCAATCAAGACGCTTGGTCCGCCGCGCGCATGCCCAAGGACCCCCGTGGTTGCCCGCCACGCGGACTCACCCCTTCACCCAGATAGCAGCCTCCTTGACGGACGGTGCCTTGGGATAGGCACTTTTCTCGTCGAGCGGATGCCCCCTGGCAGGATTGAGGCTTGGCCCATCAGGCGGGGCTGGAACGCCTGAGAGATGACGGGGGTTGCCCAAAGCGATCGACAAATACTTGACAAATACTAGAAGGTGTGGTATACTCAGACTAGTGATGGAATGGGACTGGTAACATGTGCGCGGGGTGAAGGGGGCGAGATGGACGTCAACAAGAAGCTTGAATGCATCAATATGATGGAATACGTGGGGGATTGGGCCGAGTGGCGGAAGAACCTTCGCCGGGCCGTCAGCGTGGGCAAGAAGGTGGGCATGTCGGAAGAGGAGATGGAGGGTCTAGCGACCCAAATCGGCGATTTCCTGGCGGAGAAGGTCTGTCCGGCGACGCCGGAGGAAGAGCTCCTCAAGGAGATGTGGGCTGCGGCCTCGCCCGATGAGCGGAGGGTGATCGCAGGGCTGATGGTCAAGATGTCGGAGTAGGCCATTCGAGCGCTCGGGTAAGCGCTAGGCGCGGTCGGGGCAGTACGCCGAGGCCGCGCCTTTGCGTTGATGTGATCGGAACAGGTAGGGAGGTTGCTGATGAAGACGGCGATGGTCTGGGGAGCGAGCGGGGGTATTGGGACGGCACTTGTGGAGCAACTCGCGGCTAGGGATTGGAAGGTCATCGCCCTGGCCCGTGTTCCTGAAGAGGTGACCGACCGAGCCACCGAAGTGATCGAGATGGACGTGGCGGACGCCGAAAGTGTGCGCCTTGCCGTGGAGCAGGTCAGCGAGCTGGTCGACAATGTTGACCTTTGGATCTACGCGGCAGGCGATATCCTCTCGCAGAAAGTGGCAGACATGGCGCCTAGGGATTGGGCGCAAATCCTCAACGCCAATCTGACAGGGGCCTACCTCGCGGCGCATTTCAGTCTTCCGTTGCTGGGCAACGACGCTCACTTGGTCTTCCTGGGTGGTGTCAGCGAACGGTTGCGCCTGCCAGGGCTGGGAGCCTATGCGTCGGCCAAGGCTGGCCTTGAGGCCTTTGCCGACGTGCTCCGAAAGGAGGAGCGTGGGCGCCGTGTGACAGTCGTCAGACCGAAGGCAGTGGATACGGACCTCTGGGAGAAAGTACCGTTCTCGGTACCGCGGGGGGCTGTGGAGCCGAAGGCCCTCGCGGAGCGCGTGCTGGAGGCTCATGAGGAGGGCGAGAGCGGAGTGCTTGACCTCTAATCGGATGGTTTCCCCCGTTCCGGCGTTGGCTAGAGTCCGGACGTGGGGCACGTCGCAGCCAGAAGGACCACGCCCAAGCACCTCCACGCTTGGGGCGTACGTGCATCATCGCCCTTGCTGTCCAGCCTATGTGAGGAGGTAAGTCTTGATCGAAGGATGGTGCGGGCGACTCTCCTTTGACGCACCCTTCCTTTGCTGATACAATCCTCAGACGCTCAGCGCCGATGGGGCGTGGCGATATTCCTCTCTTGCCAACGGGCACCCATCGCCATGGGTTCCCACCAAGAGCCGCCGCTGGCCCATCGGCCCGCTGGTTCAGAGACGGAGGCGCTTTCAGACACCAGACGACACGAGTACAGTGGCATCTCCGCTAGGATCGAAGTTCTCAGGGTGATCTAGCTTGAGGAGGGACGGCCGAGTCGTGGAGGAGGACGTGCAACAACCCGTTCGAAACCTGGTGGTTGTCCTTGGGGATCAACTCGACTTGAACTCGGCGGCGTTCGACGGTTTTGACAGCCGGCTTGACGTCGTCTGGATGGCCGAGGTGCCTCAAGAGGCCGAGCATGTCTGGTCCACGAAACCGCACATAGCCTTGTTCCTCAGCTGTATGCGGCATTTCCGGGACCGACTGATAGGCGACGGCGAAGACTCGGTCACGATCGACTACACGGAGATGGACGATCCGACCAATCGCGGAAGCCTCGCATCCGAGCTGCGGCGGGCCATCAAGGCGTGGAGGCCTGAGAAGGTCATTGTCGTGCGTCCTGGCGAGTGGCGCGTTCAGGAAGCCCTTCAAGAGGCGAGCGATGCCGAGGGGGCGCCCTTTGCGATCCGCCCGGATAGGCATTTCCTCTGCTCCACCGAAGACTTCGGGACCTTCGCCGAGGGTAGAAAGCGCCTGATCATGGAGCATTTCTACCGTACCATGCGGCGCCGCAGCGGTGTCCTGATGGAAGACGATGACCCGGTAGGCGAATCGTGGAACTATGATGACCAGAATCGGCAAAGCTTCGGCACGGAGGGCCCTGGGCAGGTACTGGCTCCGAAGGAGTTCCCCCCGGACGAGGTCACTCAGAAAGTGCTCAGGCTGGTGGAGAGGCTTTTTGGGGATCACCCGGGTGATCTGACACACTTTGACTGGCCGGTCACGCCTGAGGACGCATCAGAGGCTCTCAAGGACTTCGTGGAGCAGCGACTAACGTGTTTTGGCCGCTTCCAGGACGCCATGTGGGCCGATGAACCGTATCTCTACCACTCGCGGCTGTCCTCTGCCCTCAACCTCAAGCTGCTGGATCCCCGAGACGCGCTGAAGGCCGCGGAAGATGCTTATCAAAATGGCGTGGCACCCCTCAACGGGGTCGAGGGATTCATACGGCAGATTCTGGGGTGGCGCGAGTTCGTGCGGGGCGTCTACTGGCTGCATATGCCGGACTACATCGAGCGGAATGAACTCGGCGCGGACGCGCCGCTGCCCGCGTTCTATTGGAGCGGCGAGACGGACATGGTCTGCCTGCGTCAGTGCATCAATCAGACCATGCGGTACGGCTACGCCCATCATATTCAGCGTCTGATGGTGACGGGACTCTTCGCACTCCTGTTGGGCGTCGAGCCGAGGCAGGTGCACGATTGGTATCTCGCCGTCTACGTCGACGCGGTCGAGTGGGTGGAGCTGCCGAACACCCTGGGGATGTCCCAGTTCGCCGACGGAGGCGTGATGGCGACCAAGCCGTATTGCGCCAGCGGTCGGTACATTGACCGCATGAGCAACTACTGCGCTGACTGCCAGTACGATCCGTCGCGGCGGGTCGGTGAGGAGGCGTGCCCCTTCAGCACGCTCTACTGGGATTTCTTGATGCGCCATCGGGAGCGGCTCAGCGGAAACCCCCGGATGGGCCTTCAGTTGCATAATCTCAAGAGGCTGGATGGGGAGGCCCGACAGTCGATTCGCCAGCAGGCCGGCTGCATACGCGACCGGATTCTGGCGAGCTGAGGAGGTGGAATGATCCACGGCGAGCGTGTGCAGACTCTCAACGATCGTGAGGCCCGCGGCGACGGCTCGTACGTGCTCTACTGGATGCAGCGGGCGCAGCGGTCCGCAAGCAACCACGCCCTGGAGTTCGCGATTCGGGAGGCTAACCGAAGAGAGTTGCCGCTGCTGACGGTGTTCGGCATCACGCAGCGCTTCCCGGACGCGAACGCGCGCTCGTACGCCTTCATGCTCGAGGGACTGCGGGAGACGAAAGAGGCCCTGGCGAAGCGCGGCATTCTCCTGGAGGTCCGCCTGGAGCCGCCGGTTGAGGCCGTCCGTGACACGGCAAACGCCGCCGCCATGGTGGTGGTCGACCGAGGGTATCTGCGTGTCGAAAGGCGCTGGAGAGAGCGGGTGGCGCGACGCGTCGCCTGCCCCCTGGTGCAGGTTGAGACCGACGTCGTTGTGCCCGTTGAGACGGCATCTCCAAAGGAGGAATACGCAGCGTATACGATCCGCCCGAAGATCCACGATCATCTCGACTCGTTTCTCAGCCCTCTTGAGGAGACGGAGCTCGAGCGAGGCACGTTGGACATAGTGGACTGCGGGCTGGCGCTGGAGGACGTCGAGGCCCTTCTCGAGAGGATGCGCGTCAACCGCGGTGCCACATGGGTCGACGCTTTCCAGGGCGGAGCGACCGAAGCCCACAGACTGCTGGATACGTTCATCGACAAGAAGCTTGACAGGTACGACGAAGAACGAAACGACCCCAGTCAGGACTACCTCTCGCATATGAGTCCTTATCTCCACTTCGGACAGATTTCGCCGCTTGAGGTCGCCCTCCGGGTCCGGCACGCTGAGAGGGCCGGACAGGAGAACAGGGACGCGTATCTAGAAGAGCTGATTGTCCGCCGCGAACTGAGCATGAACTTCTGTCTGTACAATCCCAACTATGACTCGCTGGATGGGCTCCCGGACTGGGCCCGGGAGACGCTCCAAGAGCATGCCGGCGATGGACGGGCGCACGTCTACGACATGGAGTCGTTCGAGAGCGCGGCGACGCACGATCCGTATTGGAATGCGGCCCAACGACAGATGGTGCTCACCGGTAAGATGCACGGCTATATGCGCATGTACTGGGGCAAGAAGATCCTGGAGTGGACGCCAAATCCAGAGATTGCCATGCGAGTCGCCCTGGAGCTCAACAACCGGTATGAGCTGGACGGTCGAGATCCGAACGGGTATGCGGGTGTCTCTTGGTGCCTTGGGAAGCACGATCGAGCCTGGGCTGAGCGAGAGGTGTATGGGAAAGTGCGGTACATGAGCGCAAGCGGCCTGGAGAGGAAGTTCGACATTGAGGCCTACGTGCGTAAGATAGATGAGCTGAGGGCGTCAGACACCCCGGGAGGGAGCACTTGAAAGAAAAAGCGTCTGTTGAGACAGCCCTGCGCGGTCTATTCGCCCGGCAGGGGCTGGCAGCGCTGGCCACGACCGAAGCTGACGGTCACCCCTATGCCAACCTCATGGCGTTCGCCGCGACCGAGGATCTGATGAGTCTCATGATGATGACAGGCCGATCGACCCGTAAGTACGACAATCTTTGCTCGGATCCCAGGGTCGCGCTGCTCATCGACGATCGGTCACACGATCCCTCGGATATCCATCAAGCGATGGCTGTGACGGTCCTGGGACGCGCCAGAGAAGTGCCAAAGGAGGAACGAGGCGAGTTGTTGGCTCTCTATCTGCGGAAGCATCCGCACCTCAAGGAGTTCGCCTCCTCGCCCTCTATCGCCCTGTTCGAAGTTGCTGTACGAAGCTACTACCTGGTGCGCCGTTTCCAGGAGGTCACTGAGCTTCACGTGCAACGATGATGCTAGTACTTCCCCTCTCGCAGGTCAAAGGAATGGACCAGGTGGAGGTCGGAGGGAAGTGCCGCGCCCTGGCGCAGATGTGGGGGCGCGGGATTCCCGTGCCGGAGACCGTATGCATCCCGACGGAGGCGTACGCACGCTATGTGCGTGCCACGGGGCTCCGCGAGCGCATCCAGCTGGAGTTGAGCCGGAAGGACTTCGCGGATATGCGCTGGGAGGAGTTATGGGATGCAGCCCTGCGGATCCGGAACATGTTCCTTAAGACGGACATGCCTGATGACCTGCGGCGCGAGCTGTTCGAGGAACTTACGAAGCGGTTCGGCGAGAGCCCGGTGGTGGTCCGCTCCTCGGCCCCAGGTGAAGACTCGGCGGAGGTTTCCTTCGCTGGTCTCCACGAATCGTTCGTGAACGTCACGGGGATACCGGCCGTTCTCGAGCACGTGCGATTGGTGTGGTCGTCCCTGTGGTCGGATGCAGCCCTTCTATATCGTCGAGACCTGGGCTTGGAGGTCACCAAGAGCACGATGGCCGTCGCGGTGCAGGAGCTGGTGCGGGGCGCTCGTTCGGGCGTGGCGTTCAGCCGGAGCCCAAACGACGACGCTCAAGCGGTGGTAGAGTCCGTCTACGGGCTGAACCAGGGTCTGGTTGACGGCACCGTGGAGCCCGACCGATGGATCCTAAATCGCGAGAGCGGACGAGTGCTCCATCACGTGGCCGCGGCGAGGGAGGAGCGGATGGTGGCCGGTGACACGGGCGTGGTCCTCGAGCCGCTGCCCGAACCTCTCTCAGCCCGGCCTCCTCTGTCGGCGGAAGAGGTAGAACAGGTCTTCCAGCACGCCAGGAAGCTGGAGACGGCTTTTGGACGGCCGCAGGACGTCGAGTGGACCTGGGGGAAGGAAGGCCTGGTTGTGCTGCAGTCCCGGCCGGTGACGACCCCGGCCGGCAGTGGGTCCGATGATGGACGACGCTGGTACCTGAGTCTGAGGCGGAGCTTCGACAATCTGGCGTCGCTGCGCGAGAGGATCGAGGGGGAGCTGATCCCAGGCATGATCGAGGAGGCGGACGCTCTCGCCGCGGAGGCCGTGGAGGGACTCTCCGACGCGCGGTTGTCAGACGAGATCGAGCACCGCCTGGAGATCTACGAGCAGTGGGTGGACGTCTACTGGGAGACGTTCATTCCCTTCGCCCACGGCATCAGGTTGTTCGGACAGGTCTACAACGACGCGGTGCGCCCCGACGATCCCTATGCGTTCCTAGATCTCCTTGCAGGCACCGATATGGCGAGTCTGGCGAGGAATGAGACCTTGGGGACGTTGGCGTCCATGGTACGCGGGGACGCAGAGCTGCGGGAGGCATTGGAGGAGGGGGCGCCACCTGCGGAGTTCGAAAGAATCAACGAGGCGTTCTCCGAGCGCGTCCGCAGCTTCGTGGATGAGTTTGGTGACTTGTCCTGCCCAATGACGGGGAGCGGCACGTGTGACGGCCCGCCCGACAGCCTCGTGCGAGTTTTGCTTGAGATGGCGGAGCATGAGCCCCGGCGAACACGTACCCGGCAGCGGGATCGGGAGGCCATGGAGGCCGCGTACCTGGATCACTTCTCCGGGGAGGAATGCACCCGGGCGGCTGAGCTTCTCGATCTGGCCCGCACGAGCTACAGGCTGCGGGACGACGACAACATCTATCTAGGTAGGATCGAGGCTCAGGTGGAGGTCGCAGTTGAGGTGGGACTGCGTCGTCTGTCGGACCGCAACAGACTGGCTACCGAAGACCTGAGCCGAGGAGATGTGGCGCGAGCTCTCTCCGATCCTGACTTCGTGCCGGACGAGGCCGGTGACGAGGAACCGGTGGGCGATATGGTCGTGCAGGCGCGTCAGATCGTGGGACAGCCGGCAGGACCGGGGCTCGCGCAGGGTCGGGCTCGAGTCATCAAGTCTGCGTCAGACTTGACGACCTTCGAGCACGGTGAGGTTCTCATTTGCGATGCGGTGGACCCCAACATGACCTTCGTGGTGCCTCTGGCAAGCGCGGTCGTTGAGCGGCGGGGCGGCATGCTCATCCACGGAGCAATCATCGCAAGGGAGTACGGACTGCCCTGTGTGACGGGCGTCCCAGATGCCACAGAGCGCATTCAGACTGGGGACCTGGTGACGGTCGATGGGTACCTGGGCATCATCACCATTGCAAAGAGGGGCCAACCCTCAGACGCGAAGGATCGCTGACAGCCACGGGAGGCGGCATGGGGATCTCAGAGGCTTGGGCAGACGCCTGGATGCAGGTACAAGAGATGGCGATCAACTTCTTGACGGCACTGCCGCAGATCACCTTGGCGCTGGTGGTGTTTGGTGTCTTCTACTTCGTGGCCAACTGGGTGAAAACCTTTGTGCGGCGGGTGGCCCAGGCTGCGGAGCTGACGCCAGGGGCGGAGATGGTCCTGGCCCGACTGGCGCGTTGGCTGGTTGTTGTCGTAGGGCTCCTCATCGCGCTGACGATCGCGGTGGAGAGCTTCGAACCGGGGCAACTCATCCAGCTTCTCGGCATCAGCAGCGTGGCCATAGGCTTCGCGTTCCACGATATTCTCCAGAACTTCCTAGCGGGTATTCTCCTCTTGCTGACCGAGCCATTCAAGATCGGCGACCAAATCATCGTCAACGATTTCGAGGGCACGGTGGAAAATGTGGAAACGCGGGCGACGACGCTGAAGACGTACGACGGGCGCCGGGTCGTCATCCCTAATGCCCACCTCTTCACGGAGTCCGTGATTGTCAACACAGCGTTTCCTGTCCGGCGGTCCGAGTATCGGGTGGGGATCGGCTACAGCGACGACATTGCCCAAGCGATGGGACTGATGTTGGATGTGATGGGTGAGGTCGAGGGCGTCCTCGAGCATCCCGCGCCGGACGTGCTGGTGGCCGAGCTGGGTGACTTCAGCGTGAACATCCGCGCCCGGTGGTGGACGGATTCGGTGCGCTCCAATGTGCTCAAGATCCAGAGCGAGGTGATCGCCAGGATCAAGGAGCGCCTGATTGGGCACGGGATCGATCTGCCGTTCCCGACGCAGCAGTTGCTCTTCCACGATCAGACGGAGGAGACGGACGGCGATCGCACTCAACAGCGCGAAGGTTGGCCTGCAGGCGACCAGGCGGTACCCTCGTCGCGCACTGTCGCGGGTTCGCTGGGGCGCCTAGAGGACGTGCTGAAGACCCGTCCGGTGTCAGAGTCCCTGGTAGGTGGGCTCGCGGACGAGGAGACGGATGAGGCCTAGAAGGCAAGGCTGGCTGACTTCTAGCCTCGTCAGCATCGTGGCAATCGCCACCGTGTTCCTCACGCTCGCGGCGCTTCGCAGACCCACGACGGCGGGTGTGTGGAAGAATAAGGCGTCACGGGACCTCGCAACCGGTGCTGCGCGCGGACGTTCTCCCGGCACTGGAATCAGGTCGGGCACGTCTCTCGAGGAAGGGTGGCGGACCGTCTTCCGGGAGATCTTCACGGATGACATCACGTCGTGCTGGTCCATTACTGACGGAGACGGCGCCCCTTCCTATGGCTGGGGCACGAGTGTGTACACTCACGTCGTCGGTGGTCGCAGCGCCTGGTGTGCGGGGAGCCTCACTGGCACATCCCACTACACGGACGACATGGACGCGTGGTTGATCTCTCAGCCCGTCGAACTCAACGCACTCGGTGAACGGATTTGGGATGCCGAGATCTCGTTTGAGTGGTGGCTGGAGGCTGATCGAGGCCTCGAAGGGTCGGCAGCGACCGGGACCACGGGGGGACTGCGGATGGCGGCGTCGCCCCCGAGCTCAGGGGATTGGTTCGGGTGGGGTGTGGTGAGGGAGGTTAGCGGGGCTGGGAGCGGCTGGGAACCAGCGGGCTCGTGGACGTACGTCTCCGGCGCCACCAGCGGCTGGACGCGGGGCTGGCTGCCCCTGGCAGACCTTCTGGGCGAACCACAGGGGCTCACAGGGACCGTACGGATCGGATTCCACTTTGTGAGCGACGACGACAGAAGGGTCGGCCGTGGCGCGTTCATCGACGATGTCGCCATCCGAGTGAACCGCGGTCATCGGGTGGCCCTGCCCCTGGTTGCAGGGCATAGGGGCGCGTGCGGCCCTGTTGAGGATCTCCTGGTCAACGGCGGCTTCGAGAGCGATTGGGCTGAGGAGGCGTCCCACTGGGTCAAAGTCTTCCCGGTCGACGGGGAGCCCTACTTGACCGAGAAGGGGGAGTTCCACACGCCGCCCGGGTGGGTGGCCTGGTATCGGCACGACCCCGGCACGTGGGATCAGCCCGAGCTGGGGGACATACGGAAAGTGCACGTCCCTTACCGTGTGCGGAGCGGGGAGAAAGCGGCGCGCCTATTCACGTTCTACCGCAGTCACGACGCCGGTCTCATGCAGCAGGTCAGCGTGGTGCCGGGCTCGCGACTCACCCTGACGGGGTATGCGCATGCCTGGAGCAACCATCCTTTCTCGGGGCATGGCAACTGTGCCGATGATGGGCACTGCTCGGCCGGCGTTGGCTGGGGAGGCCATTTCTTGCTGCCGGAGGAGGTCCCTCCTCCAACGGGTGATCCGTGGAATGACGCGGTGGGGAACTTCAGCTTCATAGTGGGCATCGACCCAACAGGAGGTGCCGACCCGTTCGCCGACTCTGTGGTGTGGGGGTTTGAGGCCTTCATCTACAACGTCTACCACAAGGTTCCGCAGGTCCGCGCCACGGCCCAAGGACAGACCGCGACGGTTTTCCTCAGGAGCCGGGCACGCTGGCCCCTCAAGCACAATGATGCCTATTGGGACGACGTGGCGCTGCTAGGGATTCGAGAAGGGACTGACCCGACACCTCAACCAGCTCCGTGGACCTACAATGTGATCTCGACGGGGAGCAAGATTGGGGTTCACGCCCTGCGGTCCAACGGAGTGGCCGGATTCTCCCAGGAACTCACCGATGCGGGGGCACGGTTCTCGGTGATCAAGGCGGTGGACGACTTCGGATGGCTTGCGGAGGTGGCGGCGCAGAGTCCAGACAGCATCGTCATCGGCCGACGGGTGTGGAGTATGGAAGGCTGCGGCGGGGTGGAGGGATGGGATGACGATGACATAGCGTACTGGGCGGCGGAGGCCATTGAACGCATCTTGAACACGCTTGACGCGAATCCCGGGCTCGACGACACGATCGACTACTGGGAGCCGTACAACGAACCTGACCCACCAGGCCCCGAGGGCTATGCGGCGCTCGCCGAGCTTCAGAAAGTCACCATGGACACGGCAGAGCACCACGGCTTGCGGTTGGCGTTGTTCAGCCTCAATGCTGGAACACCGGAGTGGGACGAAATGGTGGCCATGGTGGAGACAGGCGTTTTCGCCCGGGCTCGCGCCGGGGGCCATATTCTGGCGCTCCACGAAGGCACATTCACGACGCACGACCCGACGCAGTACTGGGGCGACAAGATACCGCCCCAGGATGAGGTGCCGGACGTGAACGGGGCGGGCGCGCTCAATTTCCGGTACCGGTATCTCTATCATCTGCTCAAGGCGTCGGACCAGATCATTCCGCTGGTGGTCAGCGAGTGGTACTGCGGGGACGAGCAGTCGGCCGCCACAGAGACGCTCGTCGGGGCCCTGACCTGGTACGACGAGGAGCTTAGCGAGGACTATTTCGTGTGGGGCGTTTGTCCCTTCACCCTGGGACCGACCGGGCAATGGAGTCATACCGACTTCGAGCGCGTCTACCCGGGCGCCGTCGACCATATGATCCAGATCAGGGATCGTCAAAACGCACTTCCGCCCTTCTAGGGCGTCGGCTTTGCCCCGCGATGGCCCCCGAGGCGGCGGTACCACCACTGAGGAGTGAACTGAGTGAGTATCCTTCAAGCTTTCTTCCTAGGCGTCCTTCAGGGCGCCACGGAGTTCTTGCCCGTGAGCAGCTCAGGACATCTGGTCCTGGTGCCGTGGTTGCTGGGCTGGCCGGCGCCTGGCCTGGCCTTCGACGCGGTGGTCCATTGGGGCACAGCGGCGGCGGTGATCGTCTATTTCCGGCGCGAGTGGCTGGCTATGGCGGAGAGCGCTTGGCTGTCCGTGATGGGCAAGCGACGAGACAATGGGCCGGAAGGGGAGGGCTCCGATTCATCAGAGGGTAGCGAGGCAGACACGACCCTTCTCTGGCTGATCCTGCTGGGGACCGTGCCCGGCGTTCTCGTAGGCTTCTTCCTGGAGGACTTCTTCGAGGGCATGTTTGCGCGGCCGATGGCGGCGGCAGTGTTCCTTTTCGTCACCGCCGCGCTTCTCACGGCCTCCGAACGGCTGGGGCGCCGGGAGCGAGACATGGACGACTTGGGTTTCCTAGACGCCTTGTTCATCGGCGTGGGGCAGGCCCTGGCCATCTTCCCGGGCATCTCGCGGTCGGGGTCGACGATCGCCGCCGGCCTGGCCCGAGGGATGAAGCGACATCCGGCGGCGCACTTCAGTTTTCTCCTGGCGACTCCGATCATCCTGGGTGCCGGCCTCCTCAAGGTCGTCGACCTGGTGCAGGCTGGAGGGTTCAGGGCTCAAGCCGCCACGCTCGCCGCGGGTTTCGTGGCGTCGGTTGTGGTCGGGCTGGCCTGCGTTCACTTTTTGCTCCGCTACCTCAAGAGCCGACGGCTCTACCCGTTTGCGATCTACTGCGTTGCGTTCGGATTCTTCTCTCTTCTCGTCGCTGTGATACGCTAGATCGTGCAGCGAGACCCAGATCCAGCCTATGTGGAGTTGGAGGTATCGGGATATGGGTGAGGCGAAAATGCCTGGGCCAGCCTATGGCCTTCGTACGCCGCGGTTGCTCATCCGCTGCTGGCACCCGCGTGATGCCGAGATGCTCAAGACAGCGATCGACCAGAGCCTGGAGCACCTGCGGCCTTGGATGCCATGGACGAGCGAGGAACCCGAGGAACTCCAGGCCAAGATCGACCGGCTCCGTAGCTGGCGGGCGATGTTCGATCTCGGTAAGGATCTCGTCTACGGACTGTTCACCCCTGACGAGAACAAGGTCGTAGGTTCCAGTGGGCTCCATACACGGGTAGGCCAAGGGGCCAGGGAGATCGGGTATTGGATCCACGCGGATCACATCAATCAGGGCCTGGCAACCGAGGCGGCGGGAGCTCTGACGCGCATAGCTTTCGAGCTTGACGATGTGGTTCGCGTAGAAATCCACTGCGATCCGCGCAACGTGCGCAGTGCTACGGTTCCTCGCAAGCTCGGCTTCACGCACGAAGCGACGCTCCGTGACCGGACGATCGACGCGGCAGGTGAGCGTCACGACACCATGATATGGACACTCTTCCGGCACGAATATGTGGAGAGCCGAGCCCACGACATCACGTTGAGGGCCTGGGACGTCGTGGGGCGGCGAATCCTCTAACGCTGCCGGGACGAAAGGATCGTTGGCTCCTCGGGCCCCGCCGGCTCCACGAGCCGACCACACCGCACAGAGCGCGCTGCCAGATTGGTTGTTTGCGCTGAGGAGGCGGGGTATAATCACACATGATGGACGCGGACGCTCACAGGCGGCTGCACATCTAGGAGGCTGGGTCAACCGATGCGTCTTTCCCCATTCAAGCTCGAACGGTATTTCGCCCGCTATGAATTCGACGTCAAGCACCTTCTCTGCTGCTCCGACTGCGAGTCGCTGTCAGTTGCCGGCGTCCTCGCCCTTGAGCCTGGAGCTGAGGAGGG
>Ga0180431_10003770_pt1 | contig 19230 bp, 20 predicted proteins | sample SS_ome_11_FD_132459 | JGI IMG/M metagenome (GOLD analysis project Ga0180431, IMG submission 132459) | Hypersaline lake sediment archaeal communities from the Salton Sea, California, USA - SS_1_MS_1 metaG | ecosystem: Environmental > Aquatic > Non-marine Saline and Alkaline > Hypersaline >... | reverse complement strand
TGGCAGCTCAAACGCTTCACCGTGCCGCAGGGCATCACCGGCTGGTGGCAGGTCAACGGCCGGGCGGACAAGTTGATGCACGAGCACACAGAAGAAGACCTGTTCTACATCAAGAACTATTCGTTGCTTCTCGACCTCCAGATCCTGGGGCGAACCATTGGCGCGGTGTTAAAACGGACGGGGGCGTATTGAGCTCCTCTCTTGTCTGATCTGATTTGCGCCTTCTAGGGCGATCGGCAACGCGCCGGTCGCTTTTTCGCCTGAAATGTGGTAAATCATTGCTCCTGCATGTGTTGGCAGCAAAGTCCGGTTAGATTTCAAAAGATCTTTTGCCTATTTTTAAACTCGCGTGAGAAAGCTTGGACGCTTTTGAATAGGAGTGTCTCATGCTCCAACCAGTAGATAACTTTGAGCAACTAGAAATTCGTCGCGCGCAGGTCCACCTGGGTGGCGGGCAGAGGCAGATCGATGCCCAGCACTCCAAAGGCAAACTGACCGCCCGCGAACGGATTGTCTGCTTTTTGGATGAGGGAAGCTTTCAGGAGCTAGATCCCTACGTGACCCATCGCGCTACCGGATTCGGCATCGCCGACCGGCAGGTGGCCGGCGATGCGGTAGTGACCGGCTTTGGCCGGGTCGCCGGCCGGCCAGTGTACGTCTATGCTCAGGACTTTACTGTCTTTGGAGGCTCTTTCTCTGAAGCTCAGGCGGTAAAGGTGGCCCGTGTGATGGATCTCGCCCTTCAGAGTGGACACCCAGTGATCGGTCTCAACGACTCAGTAGGTGCACGTATCCAGGAAGGCGTCTACAGCCTGGCCGGCTACGCCGAACTCTTTTGGCGCAACACCCAGGCCAGCGGCGTTGTGCCTCAGATCTCAGTCATGCTGGGGCCTTGTGCCGGAGGTTCGGTCTATTCGCCAGGGCTGACCGATTTTGTCATTATGACACAGGATCTAAGCCATATGTTTATCACTGGCCCCAACGTCATCCGCACCGTTACCGGCGAGGAGGTAGACTTTGAGACGCTGGGTGGCGCGATGGCCCATGCCAGCAAAAGTGGTGTGGCACATTTTGTAGCCGAGGACGAGGCCCACGCACTGACCCTTTGTCGCCAACTGTTGAGCTACCTCCCTGCCAGCAACCGAGAGTCTCCACCCTATATCTCGCCCACCGACGCCCCCCGGCACATGGATGCCACCCTTGATACTCTCCTGCCCGAGGATCCCGGCCGGCCCTACGATGTGCAGCAAATCATCGCCTACGTCTTTGACAGTGACACTTTTTTGGAAGTGCATCGCCATTTTGCGAGGACCGCCGTAGCAGGATTTGCCCGGCTGAATGGACACGTCGTCGGCGTTGTGGCCTTGCGATCGGCAGTGTCAAACGGCAGGCTGAACGCGGACACGGCCGACAAGGTCGCCCGCTTTGTGCGCTTTTGCGATGCTTTCAATGTGCCACTGGTGACGTTGGCCGACGCGCCAAGTTTTGCACCGGGAGAAGCCGAGGCACGACGTGGGTTGGTACGCCATGCAGCGCGGCTGGCCTTTGCATATGCCGAGGCTACCGTGCCCCGCCTGGTTGTCCTCATGCGACACGTGACCGGCGGGGTCTATGCCACCCTGGGGCATCCTGGCCGCACGGCCGACCTGGCTTTCGCCTGGCCATCGGTCCGATTTGGCGCAAAAGAGGGAGCCTTTGAAGCCGCCGCAGCTGCGCTGGTTAACGACGTCATCAGGCCCAGCGAAACCCGGCATCGTCTCATCGCTGCACTAGAAATGTTGCAGGGCAAAAAAGCCCCCTCACCACTTTGCAAACATGGCAACATGCCAGCTTGAGGAGATAAACCATTGAACGACAACTTGACAAACAAACTATTGGCTCTTACCAACCACTACCGCGCCGAAATGATCGGCTTTTGCCAGCGGATCGTTCAGACTCCCAGCCTCCCTGGCGAGGAGGGTGATGTCGCCGCGTTGATCCGTGCCGAGATGGAACGTCTGAACTATGATGAGGTTTGGAACGATGACTGGGGCAACGTCGTCGGTTTACTGCGCGGCCAGGGGAGTGGCCGCTCGGTGATGTTCAACGGCCATATGGACCATATAGATCCCGGTGATCCCCAAGATTGGCCCTACCCCCCCTATAGCGGCGAGATTCACAACGGGCGGCTATGGGGGCGCGGCACGGCTGACATGAAAGGCCCCCTGACAGCCATGATCCACGCAGGAGGAGCGCTAGCCCGGGAAGGCCTCCGTCCTGAGGGCGACCTGTACATTGCAGCCGTCGTACAGGAAGAAGTCGGGGGGCTGGGTACAAAAAAGCTGGCCCAGACCGTGCACCCTGACTGCGCCGTTGTTGGCGAGGCCAGCAGCAATCACCTGGCGCGAGGCCATCGAGGACGGATAGAGGTTATCGTCCAGGTACAGGGCAAATCGGTACACGCCAGCGTGCCGCACCAGGGAGTGAATCCTCACGCTGTCCTGGCACGTTTCATCCAGCGGCTGGAGACATTTCCCCTGGCTCACGACGAGGTCTTTGGTAGCTCGTCTGTTGCTCCTACACTGTATCTTGCCGACCAGCGCAGCAGCAACGTGCTGCCGGGCCAAGTCCGCCTACACCTGGACTGGCGCAACATCCCCGGCGAGACGGCTGACGACGTGTTGACCCAACTCCAGCCGCTGCTCGATGCCTGCCTGGCCGAGGTCGAGGGCAGTAAGGGGCAAGTACTACTCCATACCCGTGATCTCTGCACTTATACAGGTAAGACCGAGACCTTTTCCGCAGTCTTTCCCTCCTTCGGACTGGCCACCGACCACCCTTTAGTGCACAAGGGACAGCGTGTGCTGACTCGTGCTCTGGCCCGCCCGGTGGACGTGATCATCTGGCGTTTTGCTACCGACGGCGGCCATTTAATGGCCGCTGGGGTGCCAACAATTGGATTCGGCCCAGCCGAGGCTCACACATTGCATACCATCGGCGAAAACGTGCCGGTGGAAATGCTGGTTGAAGGCATGATGGGCTATGCTGCTCTGGCCCTCGAATTGGGCAAAGAGTGAGAAACAAAAGATGAGGAACAAAAAATGAAGGTGAGCGCAAACGACGTGCACCGCACCGTACTAGACAATGGCCTGACGGTGCTCCTCAAAGAGGTCCACGCCGCACCAGTGGCGACTTGCTGGATCTGGTACCGCGTCGGCGGGCGCAACGAGACACCCGGTCTCACAGGCATCTCTCACTGGACCGAGCACATGATGTTCAAAGGCACGCCGGCTTTTCCTAAAGGTGAGATCATGCGCCTGGTCAACAAAAATGGCGGCGTGCTCAATGGCTTTACTTCACAAGATTATACCGTCTATTTTGAGACGCTACCTGCCGATCGCATCGAGCTTGGCCTGCGCATTGAGGCAGATCGGATGGCCAACTCGGTCTTTGACACAGAGGAAGTAGAGTCGGAACGAACGGTGATCCTCTCAGAGCGGCAAGGTGCCGAGAACTCGCCTGGCTTTTTATTGTACGAGGAAATGGCCGCCGCTGCCTTTTGCGTGCACCCTTATGGTCATCAGGTGCTAGGTTGGAAGGGAGACCTGCAACGCATTACTCGCGACGACCTGTGGCGGCACTATCGCACCTATTATGGACCTCACAACGCCGTTCTCGTCTTGGTAGGCGACTTTGAGACATCTGCGATGTTAGAGTGTGTCAAAACACACTTTGCCCCCATCCCCGCAGGGCAGGAACCACCGTCTATGAATATTGTCGAACCGCCGCAACGGGCCGAGCGTCGCGTTACGGTACACCAGCCAGGCACCACAGCCTATTTCCAAGCCGTCTACCACGTTCCCGACGCTCGCCACCCAGATTATTATTCCTTGCTGGTGCTGGACGCCATTCTCTCTGGCGCCAAGCCGATGAGCCTCTCCAGTCCGTCGGCAGCTAACAAGAGCGCAAGGCTATACCGCGCCCTGGTGGAAACAGAGCTGGCAACCTCGGCGGCCAGCAGCTTTAGCGACAGCCTCGACCCAGGCCTGTTTGCCTTCTCTGCAACCGTCCGCGCCGGTCGGACGCCAAAGGAAGTAGAAACTGCCATGTTGGCCGAGATCGAGCGTACAAGAGACAAAGCGGTCGAGGATGCCGAGTTGGCCAAAACGCTCAAGCAGTCCCGCGCCCAATTTATTTATGCCAACGAGAGCGTCAGCAACCAGGCATACTGGTTGGGGCGCATGGAGATGATTGAATCGTACCGGCGGCTCTACACCTTTCTTGATGCCCTCTCTGCGGTTACCCAAAAAGACATCAAGCGGGTTGCTCAGACTTATCTTCAACCAACCAATCGTACCATTGGCTGGTTTGTACCGGAGGGGTAAAATGCAAAGCTCGGAATTTGCAACGCCCGGCCCTCACGATGTGACGCGCCACACGCTGAGCAATGGACTCACGGTATTGGTGCGAGAAAACCATGTGAGCCCCACTGTTGTCCTGCAGGGCTATGTCAAGGCCGGGGGATTGTACGACACAGATGAAACAGCCGGGTTGGCGAGACTGACGGCAGCCACCGCCCGACGGGGCACTGTAACCCGGACGTTTCAAGAGATCAACGAGGCGATAGAATCGGTGGGCGCCAGTCTCAGCATGGCAGCAGGCAGGCACCTGACAGGATTCTCTGGCAAGAGTCTTGGTGAAGACATGGCCCTGCTGATCGAAATCCTGGCCGACATCTTGCAACATCCAAACCTTCCTGATGCCGAACTGCACAAAGTGCGTGGCCAGGTGATTACCTCGCTGCGCCAGGCAGAAGACAACACTCAGCGCAAAGCGAGTCGCGAGTTCCGTGCCCTCTGCTACCCGGCCGGCCACCCTTATGCCCGCAGCCCCGAAGGCACCCTGGAGACCGTCCCAAACCTCCAACGAGACCAGCTGGTTGCTTTCTACAAACGCTTCTACAGCCCGCGCGGCGCTGTGATTGCTGTGGTGGGTGACGTCAAAGCTGATGAGATCGTCTCCCGTCTGGAAGACACCTTGGGTGGCTGGCAGTCCCCTGGCGATGACACACCCTATGAAATTCCTCCAGCCCCTCGTCCAGATGGTGCACATCAGACCATTGTCCCCATGTTTAACAAAACTCAAGCCGACCTTGTGTGGGGTCTACCTGCGCTGCCTCGCTCAAGTCCAGATTACTATGCCGCTCGCGTGGCCAACGCCATCCTGGGCCAGGTGGGCCTCATGGGTCGCCTGGGAGCGAACGTCCGCGACAGGCAGGGTCTGGCCTATTACGCCAGCAGCAGCCTGGAAGCAGATCTGGGAACGGGTCCGTGGATCGTCTATGCCGGTGTCGCTCCCGGTGACATAGACCGCGCGGTTGAGAGTATTCTGTTCGAGATCGCCCGCTTGCGCAACGAGTTGGTCACAGAAGAAGAACTGACCGATGCCCAAGACTATCTCACCGGCATCCTGCCTCTACGCCTGGAGACCAACGATGGCGTTGCTGGGGCATTGGTCGAAATAGAACTGTATGGGTTAGGACTAGATTTTCTGCTGCGTTATCCAGGGCTCATCCGTGGCATGACGCGCGAGGATGTGCATGCCGTAACACAAAAGTACCTGGACACTGAGAACTATGCACTGGCGATTGCCGGGCCTTACGGCGAGCCGGCAAAAGCGTGAGCCAGTTTTCCGTCGCACGTATCAAACCAATCGGGCAAGTTCTTGAAATCGAACCGGGGCAGACATGGTTGTCTGCCCCGGTTGCATTTACTGACCTGCTGGGCGGATTGCTTTTTATTCTTGAACCTCACCGCCCACAATTTTGCGGAGTTTAGATTTCAACTCGGCAATCTGCTCGGTGATCCCGCCGATGCGATTGTAGAGCTCACTGCTGGCCTTGATGCCCTGATCGATTAAAAAGGCGGCCCCTTCTGAGCGACTCTTGCAGACGCCAGCTTCAACCAGCATGTCAACGGCCGTCAACGTTTCATCGTTGACCCGCACCATAATGACATTGCCCCGACCGACCAATGCCGTATCCAGGGCGCCCTTGATCATACTCAGCACGTCTCGTCCCTTTGCCTTTGTCTCCATTTCTTCGGCGGTCTCGTTGATCTCTTCTGAATTGACTTCTAGCTCAACAAGATTTTCTTCGGTCATTTTGAACCTCCTATTTCATTACACGTAATGGTCTTTCTATGTAACACCAATACGCAAAAACCACTGCTCAGGTTTCACAAAAGAAAAGGTAACGATCGCGCTTACCCTAGATGCATCGAGAGCCGAGGGTGCCCAATCCTCGGCTCTCATTCAAAAAGGAGGAGAAGAAGAGATTGCTAGACGGCATGGCCCGCGCAGTCCCCCCAAGTAGGTTAACATACCCGGCACCATGCCTGTATCGGTGCTTATACAATACCACGTCTGCCGGGGTTCTGCTGGACGGAAAACCTACGATTTCCCTACGCCATTCATGTTTTCTCCCTTGACAAAAAATTTTTTTTGCAGTATACTTTGTGTGCTATAAACACTAACAAAAGACGAAACCTAGCGAATTTTTACAACAGACTGCCTCTGCAAGTGGCTAAATTAACGGATAACCAGGGGGAAGAATGTCTGAGGGAAACAACTTGTCCGATACGCCGGAAACTTATGACGTTAGCCGCTTTGATCGGCCATCGGTGACAGTAGATCTGGTAATTTTCACCTTGCGCCAGGATCAGCTCAAGGTATTGCTGATAAAACGAAAGCACTGGCCCTTTGAGGGAATGTGGGCGCTGCCGGGTGGTTTTGTGCAGATGGACGAATCGCTGGAAAAAGCCGCTCGCCGAGAGTTAGAAGAAGAGACAGGTGTTCAGGACGTGTACCTGGAACAACTCTACACTTTTGCCGAACCAGACCGCGACCCACGGACGCGTGTCATCACTGTGGCCTATTTTGCCCTGGTCAGTTCGGATCACCTTGAACTCCGACCAGCCACCGATGCGGCGAATGCGGATTGGTTCTCTGCCACCAATCCACCCCCACTGGCCTTTGACCACGCCGACATTCTCAGCTATGCCATCACCCGCCTGCGCTACAAGCTAGAGTACTCGGCTGTCGGCTTTCAACTGATGCCTGGTGAATTTACCTTGACCGAATTGCAGACCGCCTACGAAACAATTCTGGACGAAAAGTTGGACAAGCGCAATTTTCGCCGACGCATCCTCCAGGCTGGCGTGCTGGAGGAGACTGGCCTTTACCGTGTGGGCGAGCACCGTCCGGCCAAGCTCTATCGCTTTGGCGACGATGTCGTCGCCGAGGTCAAAGCCCGTCGCTTATTTCCGTGAGATTTATTCATCAAAGGGAGGTTATTATGCCTACAAAAGACTTTGTACCCTTTCTCACCTGGCTAACAAGGTGGGAAGCAAATCTGCAATCGGCCCAGTTGAACGAGCTTATCGCCACAGAACCATCCCAAGTGGCCATGATGTGCGTGGACCTGGTTGTGGGCTTTTGCTATGAAGGGCCGTTGTCCAGCTCTCGGGTGGCCCGTATCGTGCCGCCGATTGTGGCTCTATTTCAACAGGCGTACGGGGCCGGCGTACAACACTTTGTTCTCACCCAAGATAGCCATCCCGCCGATGCAATCGAGTTTGGCGCCTATGCACCCCACTGCGTAGCCGGCACGCGAGAGGCAGAGACAGTGCCAGAACTGATGGCACTTGCCTTTGCTGATGAATTTACCCTCATTCCCAAAAACTCGATCAACTCGGCCATTGGCACAGAGCTGGATGCCTGGCTGGAGGCACATCCAAAAGTGAAAACCTTTATCGTCGTCGGCGACTGCACCGATCTGTGTGTCTATCAACTGGCCATGCACCTTCGCCTGCGGGCTAACGCACTGGGCCTTGAACAGCGGATTGTCCTGCCAGCCAATTGCGTGGCAACCTACGATCTGCCGGTAGAAACAGCCCAATCGCTGGGCATTCTGCCGCACGACGGCGATTTGCTACACGCGGTGTTTCTCTACAACATGGCCTTGAATGGTGTGGAGGTGGTGTCGAACATCACGTGACCCTGACTCCTCCTAACGTTTTGGGCCCTGTCAGGTAGACAGGGCCCAGAGTTATTATAGCGCTTGACAGGTATCGTCACCTGGCTTTGAACAAGAAGGCTCAGGCGTTGAATTTCTTTGGATGCTCACCGAGAGGAAAAATGTCTGGCTGAGATTCAGATTCTTCCTGGTCAACATTGTCATCAAGAGATGATGATGTCACTGCCATCTCTGGCAGTGGCAAGCAAACGACAAAAGTGGTGCCTTTTCCTTTTTGGCTATCCACTTTAATAGAACCACCGTGGTTCTCTACAATGTTCCTGCAAATATACAGACCCAGCCCGGTACCTGACACATGCACCTGAGAGGCCACAGAGCCTCGCCAGTGTGGATCAAACACATGGACGAGTTCCTCCTCACCAATCCCCCATCCGTTATCAGATACTCGTAAAATGGCTTCCTCGTCAATCCGCAACGTAACCTCTATGCGCCCGCCTCGCGGAGTGTATTTAATGGCATTGGTCAGCAACTCACGCGCCAGGCGGCTCAGACGGGAAGCCACGCCGAGCACCTCCGCCGGTTGGAGACTAGAATTCAATGTCTGACCGCCCTTTTTAGACATGGGTCGGGCATAGAGTTCGACAATGTCAGAGACGATGCCTCTCAAGTCCACCATCTCTAGCGGAACGGCTTTATCCAGATGAGGAATCTCACGAAACTCGTCCAAAAGTCGCTGCAGCGTGCGGGTGTTGCGCCGAACGGCGCGCATCAGAGTCTCCCTATATTCAGAGGGGGGACCTTCTTCTTCCAGCATTTCCAGGGTGGCAGAGAGCACGGCCAGAGGGTTGCCCAGATCGTGAGCCATAACGTCAAGAGATAGCTCTGCGAGACGGGCACGATATGCTTCCTTCTCAACTTCATCCAACAGGCGCTCCACCAAGATGGCTGTGAAGGGCAGTGCGAGCGCAATGATGAGAGGTGTACCTATGGCACCAGGCTGAGCCAGGTAACGATTCATGAACATGAGGTAAGCCACACCTCCCACTGCCGTCACGAGAGCTGAACGCAAGCCAACAATGAGCGCCACCATCAGAATGCCAAGGTGCGGGACATAGAGAGTTGGAAACACGTTATAGTCACGCCCATAACTCCCAACGTACAGGCGATAGTCCAACACCTCCATAGCAACAACCATCGCCATGCTGAACAGGACGTAGAAAACCATACCTTGCTGCAAAGAGGTACGGATCCACCGCAATGCTAGCAAACCTGCCACGACCATACCAATGGAGAGCATAGTTTGATGTAATGCCCTGGGTTGATAGTCTAGTATGGTCATCATTTTGACGAGCACATAGACCAATCCCACGACAATGGATATCCCCACGAGCACCGTGATGACGGTGATGACTAGCTTGGCAGCAGCCAGTCTGGTTATCTCGCCCCGACTTTTCACCAATTACTCCTCGAGTCCATTCGGTAGCCAGGTAGAAGTAGCCGGAATCTCCCCTGTGGCGCGCAGATTGTCATAAATAGCCCACCACAGAGCCACATATTGTCGCACCACGGGATGTTTGAAAGCCGCCTCAAAGGTCTCTCGTTGGTCGGAAGTCATGTCACTATAGGGGGCTTTAGCAAATAGTTTGTCCGTGCCAATACGATCCACTACCTCAAAAAAATCCCGCTTCCCAAAAGTGAGACCGATGAGGTAGAGAATGTCCTGATAGCCTTCTGTGGCCATGATTCAACCTCCTTTGTTGTTTTGTTAACTGGGCTTTTTTTCTTTTGCCAAACAAATGTTGAAAAGAGGAAGAAGAAAAGAGGGAGTACACATTTTGATCCGCTGCAAGCAGTCACACTATACCACAAAAGCAGGTTAATGTCAATCTCACAAACTTGACAGAAATTACATTTCGATGTAACATATAAGCTATTCTTTATATTATAAGCAGGCTTTTATACATGGCAGATTGAGGCCCTCCAGAAAGGCCGGTGAGATAGAGTACAAGACAGATGGAAACATCAAAAGAGAGAAATTTGACCAAACGAGAGATCTTGCTGGCAGAGGTGCGTGAACTCCGCCAGTATTTCCGTGCTCTGGGCGATACGTTGCGGTTGCGCCTGGTGTACCAACTGGCAGCAGGGCAGGAAATGAGCGTTTCACAATTGGTGGCCGCGCTCCACGTCAGCCAACCATTAGTCTCCTGGCACTTGGGCCCTCTGAAGCGTGTCGGGCTGGTCCGCATTCGCCGGTCAGGCCGGCAGGTCTACTGCTCACTAGATCGTACTCGGCTAAAATATTACCAGGATTTGTTAGCTTCCTTCCTGGGTGAGCCGCTGACCGGCGAGTAAACTTGAATTCGTTTAAATGCGCATGTTCAAAGGTCTTTTCTCACTGTTGCTATACTCTCTCTATCGCCTGGGTGGAGCGGCGTTGCCACACGTCCCACCCGGCTTGGGTTACCATCTGGCCGAAATAGGAGGTGCTTTGCTCTACATCCTGGCGCCGGCCGTGCGGTGTCGGGTCAATGACAACGTGTCCCATGTCTTGGGAGACAAGGCAAGTCGTCACACCGTACGTCATATAGTACGCCAGACTTTGGGCAACTTGTTGAAAAATTACTACGATCTCTTTCGATTGCCCCATCTGACACCAGAGAAAGCCGGGCAACTGACTGAGGTCAAAGGCTGGGAAAACATCGAGGCGAGCCTGAACCAGGGGAAGGGCCTCATCGTCGCTGCGGCACACCTGGGCAACATTGAGATCGTGGTACAGATTTTTGCCCTGCACAACGTGCCGGTCACTGTCCCCGTAGAACGACTTGAGCCGCCACGCATCTTTGATTATATCTGTCGCCTGCGAGCCAGTCACGGATTGCATCTCCTGCCGGTAGATGGACCGTTGCTGGAACTTTTTCGCGCGCTGCGCCGGGGCGAAGTAGTGGGACTGGCCACGGACCGGGACATCACAGGCAGTGGCCGGATTGTGACTTTTTTTGGGGCGCCGGCCCGTCTTCCGGATGGCCATGTGCGACTGGCGATGCGCACAGGTGCGCCACTTTTGTATGCGTTCAGCGAGCGATTGCCGGACAATCGCTTTGTGGCTCACGTTTTGCCACCCCTGAACCTGGCCCGTACCGGCGATAGAGAAGCAAATGTGGCCGCCGGGATGAGGAAGGTTGTTTCAGCGATGGAACGAGCCATCGCCCGGTGCCCAGCCCAGTGGTATGTGACTAATACCGTCTGGCCTCTAACCAACGAAAACGGAAGTGAAACAAAGACACCGATATGAAAATTGCTCTGGTATCCCCTTACGATTTTTCCCGTCCTGGCGGGGTAGTTACCCATATCAATGCCCTGAGCAAAGAGTTTCGAGCACGGGGACACAATGTGCGCATCATCGCACCCTATTCGGACAATGTTGTGCCGTTGCCGCCGTATTTGATCAAAGCCACCAGCTCGGTACAAGCGGTGCCCTATGGTGGCGCTATCGCCCCCATCAGCCTGTCGCCACGCATCTACCGCCGCGTGAAACGCATTCTGAGGCAAGAGCGGTTCGACATCATCCACCTGCACGAACCGCTTTCGCCTGTGCTGCCATTGGTCGTGTTGCGCCACACAGGCATCAGCCCGGCATCGCTGGTGGTAGGCACTTTTCATGCCTACCAAGAATCAGGCCGAGGCTATGCCATTGGCAAACCGTTCTTTCAACGGTTCATCAACCGCCTTGACGGATGCATCGCGGTTTCCGAGGCAGCGAGGGACTATGTGGCGCGCTATTTTCCAAGAGAGTACACTATCATTCCCAATGGCATTGATCTGCAACGTTTCGGAGGGCCACAGGTGCAGCCTTTGGAGACATATATGGACGGTCGGATGAACGTTCTGTTCGTGGGACGGCTAGAGAGACGCAAGGGGGCCGAGTTTTTGCTCCGCGCTTTCCGCCGCGTACAATCTGTTCTTCCCGCGACCCGCCTCCTGGTAGTGGGCGCCTTTAGCCAGGAGGATCGGGGGCCTTATCAGTCCTTGAGCCAAGACCTGGGCCTGAGACACGTCCATTTCGTCGGTCCGGTATCCGACGACGAATTGCCCCGATATTATCGCTCCAGTCACCTTTTCTGTGCACCTTCTATTGGGTTTGAGAGCTTTGGTCTGGTGCTGCTAGAGGCAATGTCTGCAAACGTGCCAGTCGTTGCATCCGATATTTGGGGCTATCGTGCAGTACTGACCAACGGGCAGGCGGGTGTGTTAGTGCCGCCAAAAGATGTGCAAGCCCTGGCAAAAGCTATCATCCAACTCTTGCAAGACCCGGTGCGACGAGAAACCCTAGGACAACAGGGACAGATCCTGGCACGGGCCTACGAGTGGTCCAAGATCGCCGATCGCATCTTACAATACTACTGCTGGACACGCAGTCAACGACGATCTGTCCTCATCAAAAAGTTCGACGAATGGGAGGTAAAACATGCCCACGGCTAAAGTTCATGGAGAAACCAGACAAAAAACCAGTAGTCCGAGGACACTGACCGATCGCGCCCGCCAATTGGCGCAAGGCATCATCGACCCTATCGCAGATTGGCTGGCACGGTTGGGTTTTACGCCCAACACGCTAACTTTCATCGGATTTCTGATGAACGTGGCCGTGGCCGTTATTCTATCGCAGGGCGAGATGCGATGGGGAGCGGTAGCCTTTTTCCTGGCCAGTGCTTTCGACGGTCTGGACGGCACCCTGGCCCGCAAGCTCAATCGAGTTAGCCGCTTTGGTGCGTTTCTCGACTCAACCATGGATCGGCTCTCGGAGGCAGCAGTCTTTTTGGGGCTTTTGGTCTGGTACACAGGCCAGGCTGCTAGCCAGGAGATTGTGCTTATTTATGCTACCATCGTCGGCTCCCTGATGGTGAGCTATTCGCGCGCCCGGGCCGAGGGCCTGGGGATGGATTGCAAAGTTGGACTGCTCACCCGAATGGAGCGGGCCATTGTGCTCTGTGCGGGGTTGTTCCTGAAGCAAGTGACAATCACGCTTTGGATCATGGCGATTCTCACCAATTTCACAGCTTTACAGCGGATGGCTTACGTCTGGCGTGTGTCGGAAACGGAAAAAGCAGAGATGAAAAAGAGTGAGCAAAACGAGGAAAGAGAACCTGAATAGCACATACTTTTTTATATAGGGGATAGCGATAAAATTTCCCCTGGTTGCACCGAACCAGAGGGTAACAAATAAATGTCATCAGCCACGTCCTCGTTCTGACGTGGCTTGTTTTCTAGTCCGCTTCAATAGTACCGGCCTTGGGGGGTCAAGAAGACAATTGCCTTATCTCTCCACCGGCTTGCAGGTAGCGTGGAGGTAAGCAAAATCACCCCGAGGAGGGATGATCTCCAATACCTCGACAATCTCAAACGTCTGGCCGGCAAACTCGACGCGATCTCCGACCTCCGGACGTTCTTCCTGATTCATAATGGTGCCCGGGTGTCTGCCTCCAATCACCACGTAACTCACCTGATAGATCATTGTGCCTCCTCATTCGTCGCTTTGTGCATCTTGACCATCAGCGCCACGTCAGATTATAATGCCGCAGCTTGAAACTCAGGTCGGCAGCAATGTTGCGCATAACGGTATAGCCGATGTGATTGTCCTCGTCACAAAGTTTGATAAAATCGTCACTGTCAATGACATACAGTATCGTGCCATCGGCCGTCGCATTCACTGTAGCCGACCGCAATCCCCGGTCCACAAGCGAGAATTCACCAAAGATCTGTCCTTTTCCCAGATGGAGAATAGGTGTCGGCCCCGACAAAGAAGGGGCACCCAATACAACTGCTGCGGTACCTTCCTGGATGATATAAAGCTCTTTACTGGGCTCATTCTCTCGGACAATGACGTCGCCTTTGTTGTGGGTCTCCTCGCGACAGAGACTGGCGATGCAGGCCAATTGCTCACCGGACAGGTCCGAAAAGATACTGACTTGTTTCAATAGATCTGTAGACACCATGTTCATTCCCCTTTCTGGTGCGACAGATGTCGCCCACTATAGCTGGATGTGGCTGGATTTTGATGAGCCAAGCCATATGTCGTTGTCAGTCACGGGGTAGTGATGAAAAGAGGCTACCAATGTAAGCATTGTCACGCAATTCACCCCACTACAAAAGCGCCCCACCGTCAAAAAGGGCGCTTTTGTCTGGGTCTCATTCATTCAAGTCCTTTTCACAAACAAGGTGGGGAAGGAGAGATTCGAACTCTCACGGGTTGCCCCACGTGATCCTAAGTCACGATCGTCTGCCAATTCCGACACTTCCCCATTTGATCCATGCGTAGATTATACAATCGAACGTTCTTTTGAGCAAATAGGAACGGATTGGCCCAAACCACAACTTGTCCCCGCTACCGCCGCCCAAACTCGTGCTCTAACTGCGCCCGGCTCAAATGAATCATGGTAGGTCGTCCATGGGGACAGGTGCGAGGCATGGTCGTAGCCTCTAACTGGCGCACCAATTCGCGCATCTCTTCGTGCGATAGCGTCTGGCCGGCTTTGACAGCAGCCTGTTTGCACACGCTGGCAATGATCCGCTCTTCTTTCTCCCGCTCCAGCGGTTGCTGACCAGATATAGCTTCTTCCAAAACATTGATCAGCGCGTAGCGCAGGTCGACGTCACCGCCCCTCTCTTGCACCAAAATGACCGGCAGCGCTCGCACCAAAAAGGTGTGACCGCCAAAGGGTTCCACCAGGAATCCCAATTCAGTCAGCAGAGACTGATGCACTTCCATGACAGCTGCCAGTTCGGGAGGCAACTCTAGCGTCAGCGGCTCCAGCAACGTTTGCGAGACCACCTGCGCGACATCTCGCTGGGCCAACATCTGCTCGTACAACACCCGCTCGTGGGCCGCATGCTGATCCAGCAGGTAAAGTCCTTCAGGCCCCTCAGCAATGACGTACATCTGCGCCACCTGACCCAGAACCCGCAACGGTGGCAGATGATGCGGCCGTTCAAAAGCGGGCGCAGACTCGCCCTTTACGTCCGCCACCGGCGCAGTACGTTGCACCGCCATGGCCAGTTGCGTCGCACTTTGCGAGCCTTCCGCGCCAGCACCCACCAATGCCTGCCGCCGCTCCCATTCCTCCCTCTGGCTCGGCGACGCCCAGTTGCCAACTTGAGGGATAGGGGACTGATCCACCAGCACCCGACGCACCGCCCGCTGAACCGCCCGGAAAACGGCATTGGGGTCGTGAAACTTGACCTCGCTCTTGGCGGGATGGACATTCACATCCACCAAACCAGGATCTAGCTCAATCTTGATCACCGCTACTGGCGACCGACCCACCGGCAGCAGAGTGTGGTACGCCTGCAGCAAGGCATGGGTGAGCATTCGATCTTGAACCCAGCGCCCGTTGACAAAAAAAGTGATCTGATCCCGGCTGGCCCGGTGCAGCGATGGCGTTCCAACGTAACCCCGGACGGCGACCTCGACCGTCGTCGATCCATCCTGGCCAACAGGTGACAAAGAAACCTCGATCATCTGACGGGCCACGTCCAGGCCATAAACTTTGACCAGCACATCGTGGAGGCGACCGCTGCCAATGGTCTGAAAGGTAAGCCGGCCATTGTGTATCAGAATAAAACGTCGTTCAGGATAGGCCATAGCATACCGTGTAACGAGGGCGTCAATGTGTCGCCGCTCAGTCGCATCGGTACGGAGAAACTTGCGGCGTGCCGGCACGGTGGCAAATAGGTTCTCGGCTGTGACGACGGTGCCAGCGGGCGCACCTCGTCCCTCACGGTGGGTAACGCAGCTATCAGCCACGCGAATCAGAGTACCCACTGCCTCGTCAGCAGTCCGGGTGAGCACCGTTACCTGGGTCACAGCGGCAATGCTGGCCAGCGCCTCGCCCCTAAAACCTAACGTGCGAATGCAGGCGAGATCATCCACGCCAGAAATTTTGCTGGTGGCATGGCGAGCAAAGGCCAACTCTACCTCATCGGCCGGGATGCCACAGCCATTGTCGGCCACTCGAATGAGCCGCTTGCCTCCCTCTCGCACTTCGATCTTGATCTCTATGGCACCGGCGTCTATGCTGTTCTCCAGCAGCTCTTTCACCACTGAGGCTGGGCGCTCTACTACCTCCCCAGCGGCAATTTTGGCAGCCACTTTAACCGGCAATATGCGGATCGGCATCTTGGCTCCTCTGATCCCAAAACATCACTCTCACTTGTTTGCATTGTACCCTAAAAAGCGTCCAGGGGCAAACGGGTGACATGGGATTCACAAAAGCGCCAATTTTGACCAATCTCTCGTCAAGAAATCATTCTGAAGAGCGAAGCGAGGATAGCTACTTCCCTAAACAAAAGGCAAAAAATGGCCGACCAGGGAACTCATTTTTTCTTGCCCCACCCCTCGCGCAATACTCTTTGCGCATTTCCACCCCAGATTTTCACAATCTGTTCTCTGCTGTAGCCTTCTGCCACCAGACGTTGAGTGAGTTTCGGCAATTCAGAAGCGTCCTTCAGATCGTCTGGCGGATCGGTAAACCCATCAAAGTCACTACCGATCGCGACGTGCTCAATCCCTCCAACGTTGGCAAAATGCCGGATGGTCCGGGCAATAAAATTCAAGCCACGCTTTGTTTCATGTGGCATCAGCCAGTAATTCATAAAAATCACCGCCACTAACCCTCCGGTCTCAGCGATTCTCTTGATCTCCCAATCATGCAAATTGTACGGGCTTGGGTTTACCTCGTAGGCGCCAACGTGCGAGGCAATGATAGGCAGCCGATGGCCTACGATGTCGTATATCCGTTTGCGTGCGGGTGGTGTACAGTGGGTAATATCCAGGATCATTCCCAATTCGATCATCTTTTCGACGACTTGTTCACCAAACGCTTTTAATCCCAACGCCGGGTTGCGGTCGCCCTGGAAGCAACCGAACTTTTGCACGCTCTCTGGAAAAGGAAAACATGGATGGACCGCTTCATTTTCGTAGAAATGGGCAAGCGTGAGATAAGCTGCACCGCGGTCAAACAAGCGATCCAAGTTGTCCAGATTGCCATCCAGACTATGGGCGCCTTCCACGTTGTGGATCACCGCTATTGGCCTATCGTCACCCTGCTTCAGAATGTCGTCTAATTCTTGCACCGAAAACGCCATCTTGGCCAACGGCTTTCCACTCTGCCGATCAGTAGCTTTTTTGACCTGCCCTTCCATGACATCCAACATGTCCATTGTCACGTCAAAATAAGACCGGGAAAAAACCTTTTTCCAGGTGAGAGGCATGAGATAGCGAAGAATGTTGAGGAAGCGGCATTCGTCAAAAATACCCTGCTCTGGCGCATAAACGGTGGACAAGAGAACATTCAGGCCACCCTGTTTGAGTTTAGTGAAATCCGTGCGAACGCTAAACGGATCGAAGGAACGGCTAGCCCGGAAACGCGAGGTGAGCATCCGGTGAAAGAGCGACGCTTTGAGAGAGGGATGGGCATGCAGGTCAACGACGGTGGAATCGATATAGTGAATTTTTTTCCAGTCAGAGTTTGTATCCATACTCATGGCGATCTCTAACCTCAACTTTTCTATTGCGCAACCTTTAAAACCGAGACAGCGCCCCATTGATGGAGGACAGCATCTCGTCAATGGCGACAGCGACACCAACGGCTAAATGAAGCCAGCCCTGGTATCCCGTCATTGCCAGTCACAACAGTAGAAACCCAACAAACAAAAGGCCGGCCCCTGTCCAGATTCATTTCCACCAGAGGTCGACCATCAACCCAAGATACGCTATCATTATTTTACAGACAAAACAGATAGTATTACACGTATATTCTATCACAAGTTAGCAAAAACAGCAAACGCCTACCCTCAACTTTTTCGTCTATTCATCCTTCAGAATTCTCTACTGTGTCATATCTTTGGATCGTCTGCCTCACACCTCAGCCCCTGCCAACAGGCACTCGAACGTATCCGGAGCAAGATCATCCAGGCGTTCGACGATGACATCTGCGCCCTCCAATGCAGATGCAGGATTGGTCGTTGTGACGGCGACACATTTCATCCCGGCTCGTCTGGCTGCCTCCACGCCTGCGACTGCATCCTCAACGACGACACATCGCCTGGGCATAACATCTATACGGGATGCTACTTTGAGAAACAATGTCGGTTCAGGCTTGCCTGGCAGATCGGCCCCTGAGACGAGGGCAGCAAAGTAGGATCGCAAGCCAAGTTCGTCCACCAGTGCATCGATGTTTGCTTGCGGTGCAGAAGAGGCAATGGCTTGCGGCCAGCCGGCAGCCTGCAGACGTCCAAGCCAAAATCGCACACCGGGCAGCGGTTGAGCCCGACCTCGAACTGCCTGACGAAATCGTCGTTCCTTGCGGTCACCGATCTCGGCCAGAAAATCAGGTGCGGGCGTGTATCCAAGTAGACTTGACAATATTCCAGCGTTGTTCATCCCAAACGTGTTCTGGAACAACTCTTTTGTGAACGGAATATCGTATTCTGAGAGGATCTGTGACCAGGCTTGAAAATAAAACTCTCCTGTATCAACCAATACGCCATCCATGTCCCAGAGAACACCTCGTTTCGCTATCATTTAAACCTCCCTTTGCTCACTGCCTATGATACCAGAAAATTGAATCGAGAAAAAGCAAACGGTGTCACGCGCAAGGCGTGCACCGTTTGTTGCCAACGACAGGACAAGAAATAAATGTCGTTAATGCTTCTTTTACGCCTCTCTTTTACCTGCGATGGCGTCTCTCAGCCACGGCGGAATGGCGCAAGGACGACCCTGGCGATCTATGCAGATATGATCCGTCCGGCCGGTGACGAGGCGTTGGCCTGTGTCAGCATGGCACACCTCGTAGGCAAAAGTAAAACCCCGGCTGCGAGTCTTTTCCACCCAGGCGCGCACGGTGACAGCGTGACCATAACGTGCTGGGGCGTGAAAGCGCCCCTCCATACCCGTGACGGCGAAAAAGTAGCCGGCCGCCTCCACCTCAGCATAGTTGCTTTCCCGCTGGCGCAGGAACTCGCTGCGAGATTCCTCAAACCAGATGGGATAAACACTGTGATGCACGATACCCATAGCGTCGGTTTCGGCATAGCGGACGTGGAAAGTAGTCTCGACAAAGAACGCGTCCATACTTTGCCTACCCAAACATGCGAAGCATTGCCTGGCCCAGACGCTTGATCCCCTCCTGGATCATCTCTGGATTGGCGTTGGAAAAGTTGAG
>Ga0180431_10003768_pt1 | contig 19233 bp, 16 predicted proteins | sample SS_ome_11_FD_132459 | JGI IMG/M metagenome (GOLD analysis project Ga0180431, IMG submission 132459) | Hypersaline lake sediment archaeal communities from the Salton Sea, California, USA - SS_1_MS_1 metaG | ecosystem: Environmental > Aquatic > Non-marine Saline and Alkaline > Hypersaline >... | reverse complement strand
CCTTCAACGAGGAGGCCGTGGCCCGCGCCGTGGCCCGGTGCGCCACCCCGGTCGTGAGCGCGGTGGGGCACGAGACGGACCTGTCCATCACGGATCTCGTGGCCGACCGGCGCGCGGCCACGCCCTCGGAGGCCGCGCAGATCGCGGCGCCCGAGGCCCAGGACCTGCGCGCCGCGCTGCACGGGCACGCCCAGCGCCTGCGCGTCGGGCTGCAGGGCTGCGTGCGCGAGGCCCGCGGCCGGGTGGAGGCCTTGGCCGGGCGGCCGGTCTTGCGCGATCCGGCGACCCTGGTGGGCCTCAAGGCCCAACGGATCGACGAGCTCGCCGCACGTCTGCGCGCAGCGGGCCGGATCGTCGTGGAGGAGCGCCGCAGCGGACTGGCCCTCGCGGGCGCGCGACTGGAGGCCCTCAGCCCCCTGGCCGTGCTCGGGCGCGGGTACAGCATCACCACCCTGGCGAACAAAAGAAGGGTTGTGCGGGACGCGGGCGAGGTTACAATGGGGGCGGACATCGAGACGCGCCTGGCTCGGGGCCGGCTACGCTCGCGCGTGACGGACGCCAGGGCCCACGACGAGCACCCGGGCGCGCAGGAACAGAGCGGGTGAGCGGTTGGAGGGGCGAACACGGGGCGCATGCGGCCCCCGGGCGGAGTCCTCCGGCTATTCTGCTGTCTTTCTGCCGCCTTGTTCCAGCGGAGACTTCTATGGCCCGCCGCAAGTCCAAGCCCAAGCCCTTGACTTTTGAGCAGCACCTCGCGCGCGCCGAGCAGGCCGTGGAGCGGCTCGAGTCCGGCGAGCTGCCCCTGGAGAAGGCCCTGGAAGAATACGAGATCGGCGTGCGCAACCTCAAGTCCTGCGCCAAGTTGATCCAGGATGCCCACCAGCGCGTCGAGCAGCTCCTGGAGGGGGAGGGCGACGGCGAAGCGCGCCTGGCGCCCTTTGAGGCCCCGGGCGAGGGCGACCACGCGCAGGAACCGGGCGACGAGCCCGACACCACCTCCGACGAGCCCGAATAAGGACCCTGCTTGTGGACCGATTGACCGCCTACATGGACGAGCGCCGCAAGGCCGTGGACGCGGCCCTGGAGAAGTACCTCCCGCGCCTGTCCGAGGAGCCGCCCACTCTGCACGAGGCCGTGCGCTACAGCGTGTTCGCGGGCGGCAAGCGGCTGCGCCCGCTCCTGTGCCTGATGGCCGCGGCAGCCTGCGGGGACGAAGCCCCGGCCTCGGGCAAGTCCGCGGAGGGCCTGGGCAAGGAGGAGGAGACCGCCCTGCCCGCGGCCTGCGCCCTGGAGATGGTCCACACCTACAGCCTGATCCACGACGACCTGCCGGCCATGGACAACGATGACTACCGCCGCGGGCGGCTGTCCTGCCACAAGGCGTTCGGCGAGGCGCTGGCCATCCTGGCCGGCGACGCGCTCTTGACCCTGGCCTTCGAGATCGTGGCCCGGCACGCGCGCCGGGGCGCGGTGGCCGAGCTCACCCGCGCGCTCGCCTCGGGCGCCGGATGGACGGGCATGGTGGGTGGCCAGGTGCTCGACCTGGAGGGCGAGGGCGCGGCCGCACAGCCGCCCAAGCGCAAGAAGGCCGCGGCCCGCGCCGCGGAGGAGGCGGCCCCGACCCTGCGCGAGCGCGTGGAGGCCATCCACCGCCGCAAGACCGGGGCCCTCATCACTGCGGCGCTGCACATGGGCGCGATCAGCGCGCGCGCGCCGCGCGAGGCGCGCGAGGCCCTGCGCGCCTACGGACAGCGGCTGGGCCTCGCGTTCCAGATCAAGGACGACATCCTGGACGTGGAGGCCCCGGCCGAGGTCCTGGGCAAGACCGCGGGCAAGGACCAGAAGAGCGGCAAGCTCACCTACCCCGCGGTCCTGGGCATGGACGAGGCGAAGAAGCTGCTGCGCGAGGCGGTGGCCGACGCGAAGCGGGCGCTCGCGCCCTTTGACGAGCGCGCGGCGATGCTGCGGCTGCTGGCCGACTTCGTGGCCGAGCGGGAGAGCTGACAGATCATCCCTCCCCCTCGCCCCCTCCCGAAGGGAGGGGGAACGCTCCCTCTCCCCTCGGGAGAGGGCCGGGGTGAGGGACGGTTCGCTACATGAAGTTCTGAGGAGACCATCGTGGCCGACACCCCGCTGCTCGATCGCATCGACAGTCCCGAGGACCTGCGCAACCTGCCCGCCTCGTCGCTTCCCGCGCTCGCGGCGGAGGTGCGCCGGGTCCTGACCGAAGTCGTGGGCCAGAACGGCGGGCACCTGGCCAGCAACCTGGGCGTGGTGGAGCTCACCCTGGCCCTGCACCGGGCCTTCGACTTCCGCGAGGACGCGCTCGTCTTCGACGTGGGCCACCAGTGCTACGTGCACAAGCTCGTCACCGGGCGGCGCGCGCGCATCCACACCCTGCGCACGAGAGGGGGGCTGACCGGATTCCCCCACCCGCGCGAGAGCGCGCTGGACCTGTTCGTGTGCGGGCACGCGTCCACCAGCATCTCCAGCGCCCTGGGCCTGTCCCTGGCCGCGCGGCTGAAGGGCGAGAAGCGCAACGTGGTCGCGCTCGTGGGCGACGGGTCCATCGCCGGGGGCATGGCCTTCGAGGCGCTCAACCACGCCGGCTGCTGCCAGGCGGACCTGTTGGTCGTGCTCAACGACAACGACATGGCCATCGCCCGCACCGTGGGCGCGCTGTCGGGGTATCTGTCGCGCATCCGGTCCGAGCCCATGTACACCCGGCTGCGCGAGGACCTGCGCCATGCGCTCCAGCACGTGCCCCTGGTGGGCGCGCACCTGGAGGGCCTGCGCGAGACCCTCCTCGACGGAGTCAAGCAGATGATCGAGCCCGGGCACATTTTCAGCGACCTGGGGTTCCGGTACTTCGGGCCCATCGACGGGCACGACCTGGAGCTGCTCGAGTCCGAGCTGCACAACCTCAAGGACCTGGGCGGCCCGCGGCTGTTGCACGTGACCACGACCAAGGGCAAGGGGTTCGAGGCCGCGGCGCGCGACCCGGAGTCGTTCCACAGCGCGCCGCCCTTCGAGATCCTGGCCCGGGGCGAGGTGCGCGCGCGCGGCGGAGGCCGGGACACGTACACCGCGGCCTTTGCGCAGGCGCTCCTGTCCGCGTGCGAGCGCGACACGCGGGTCACGGCCATCACCGCGGCCATGCCCGCGGGCACGGGCCTGGACGCGGTCGCGCGCCGGTACCCGACCCGGCACATGGACGTGGGCATCTGCGAGCAGCATGCGGTCACCCTCGCCGGCGGCCTGGCGCGCGGGGGGCTCAAGCCCGTGGTGGTCATCTACAGCACGTTCCTCCAGCGCACGTTCGACCAGATCTTCCACGACGTGTGCCTGCAGCCCGACCTCGGGGTGGTCTTCGCCATCGACCGGGCGGGCCTGGTGGGCGCGGACGGGCCCACGCACCACGGCGCGTACGACATCTCCATGCTCCAGGCGCTGCCGAACCTGACGCTCATGGCCCCGCGTGACGGCGAGGAGCTCGCGCGCATGCTCTCCTTCGCCCTGGACCTGGGCGGTCCGGCGGCGGTGCGCTATCCGCGCGCGGCCGTGCCCGCGCCCCTGCCCGTGGCGCCCGCGCCCCTGGAGCGGGGCCGCGCCGAGGTCTTGCGCTCGGGCCGGGACGGCGCGGTGCTCGCGTACGGGTCCATGGTCGCCCCGGCCTGGGCCGCGGCCGAGCGCTGCGCGCAGGAGGGCGTGGACCTGACCGTGGTCAACCTCCGGTTCGCCAAGCCCCTGGACGAGGCCGCGGTGCTCGAGGCCGCAGAGGGCAAGCGCGCGGTGTTCACCGTGGAGGAGGGCGCGGTCCGGGGCGGCGTGGGGAGCACGGTGGCCGCCGTGCTGGCCGGGCGCGGGGCGATGCCGCAGCACTTCGAGCAAGCGGGCATTCCGGACCGATTCGTGGAGCACGGCGCGCGCGACGAGCTGCTCGCGGACCTGGGGCTGGACGCGCAGGGGCTTGCGCGCCGGTTCCTGGCCGCGTTCCAGAAGGCGTCCGCGGGCGCGAGCCCGGGCGAGGGGCGAGTGTCATGAAGCGGCTGGTGCTGGTGGCCAACGCGGAGCGCACCGAGGCGGTGGCCGCCATGCACCGGGCCGCGGACTGGCTGGCCGGGCGCGCCGAGGTGGTCGACCGGGTGACCGAGGACAACGGGCCCCTGGCCGACCTCGGCGCGGACGCGATCGTCACCTTCGGCGGGGACGGGACGCTCCTGAACGTGGCCCGTCGGCTGGACGGCGCGCCGGTGCCCGTGCTGGGCATCCACGTCGGGCGGCTGGGGTACCTGGCCGCGCTCACCCCCGACGAGATGCTCAAGGGCCTGGGCGCGCTCCTGGACGACGAGGTGCGCGTCACCGAACGCATGATGCTCGCGTGCACCCTGCCCGCACAGGCGCGCGCGCGCAAGTGCCGCGCGCTCAACGATGTGCTGGTGGCCACGCGCGGCGGGCGCATGGTCGAGCTCGAGATCGAAGCCGACGACCGGCCGCTCATCTCGCTGCGCGGCGACGGGGTGATCGTGGCCACGCCCACGGGCTCGACCGCGCACTCGATGTCCGCCGGCGGGCCGATCCTCTCGCCCGAGTTGCGTGCGGTGGTGCTCACCCCGGTCTGCCCGCACGAGCTCGCGAACCGGCCCCTGGTGGTCAGCGACGCCGAGCGGCTGCGCATCCGCCTGGCCGCGGACTCGCCGGGGGCTCGCGCGGCAGTGGACGGCGAGTACAATGTGCCCCTGGACGCCGGGGACGAGGTCGTCGTCCAGGCCGCACAGGCGTGCCTGCGCCTGGTAGAGATGCCCGGCCAGGGACGGTATACTATCCTGCGGCGCAAGCTGGGGTGGGGCGGGAGCGCCCGGCCCATGGGCCCGGCCGATGCGGAGGGGACGACATGACGACCACGCGCAAGGTGCTCGTGCGCATTGCCCCGGAGCGGTGCAAGGCCTGCGGCCTGTGCATGGCCTACTGCCCGCGCGACGCCCTGCAGGCGAGCGAGGCCTACAACCGCATGGGGCTCCATCCCGTGGAGATGGCCCGCCCGGAGGACTGCACCGGGTGCGGGTTCTGCGCGCTCGTGTGCCCGGACACGGCGGTGGAGATCGTAGAGGTAGACTGACGCGGCGCGCGGCCCCGGGACAAGGGCCCGGGGATGCGGCCGTTCGGGTCGGAGAAAGAACCGAGCGCGGAGAAGGCAATGGTGCGCAGGGCGCTCGTAGTGCTTGTGCCGCTTGCGGTCGGGGCGGGGCTCTTGTCCGGGTGCGTGATCGAGAAGCCGGAGTACGCCTCGCCGCAGGCCGCGCGCGAAGCCCGGACCCTGGCCCAGGAGGTGCTCGCCGCCCTGCCCGCGGGCTGGATGCTCGAGTCCATGGGCCCGGCCTTCGGCCCGCCGGGCTGGTCGGGCGGCACGGACGCGGTGCACCTCACCTTCCGCCACCGCACGCTCGCGTACGTGGGGGACGGGCGCACGCCCGCGTCCCTGTCGGTGTGGGTCACGCCGCGCGCGTACGGCGGGACGCTCGTTCCGCGGGGACGATGGTCGTCGACCGCGGCCGAGCTGTTGGGCGCGAGCGAGACGCACCTGTGGTTCGTGCAGGGGCTGCGGCCCCGGCCCGCGGCCTGGCGGGCGGCCCTGGCGGCGTTGCGCGAGCGGTTCGGCATCACGCCGCCCGGGGCGAGCGCCCTGCCCCCCGGGTCCGCGCCCGAACGCGAGGAAAGGACGCCTGTACGGTGACCGACGAGCGCCAGTTCGTGACCGGCAACGTCGCCGCCGGCGAGGCGGCCATGCGCGCCGGGCTGCACTTCTACGCCGGGTACCCGATCACCCCGCAGAACGACTTCGGGGCCTACATGGCCGCGGAGATGCCCAAGCGCGGCCGGGTGTTCATCCAGGCCGAGAGCGAGCTCGCGGCCGTGAACATGCTCTTCGGCGCGTCCGCCGCGGGCGCGCGGGTCATGACGAGCTCCAGCTCCCCGGGCATCAGCCTGAAGCAAGAGGGCATCAGCTACCTCGCCGGAGCGGAGCTGCCGGCCGTGATTGTGAACGTCATGCGCGGCGGGCCGGGGCTGGGGAACATCGCGGGCGCGCAGGGCGACTACTTCCAGGCCACCCGCGGCGGAGGCCACGGCGACTACCGCACGCCCGCGTTCGGACCCGCGTCCTCGCAGGAGATCGCCGAGCTCATGCCCGTGGCCTTTCAGGTGGCCGAGCGCTGGCGCACGCCCGTTATGGTCCTGTTCGACGGGTACCTGGGGCAGGTCGAGGAGGGCGTGAGCTTCCTGCCCGCGCAGGAGCCCCCGTCCATGGACCGGGACTGGGCGCTCTCGGGCAACGCGGACCGGCCCGCGCGCGTGGTGCGCAGCCTGCTCATGGACGAGGGCGCGCTGGAGCGGCACAACGAGCACCTGCGCGAGAAGTACGAGGCCCTGGCCGCCGCCGAGGCGCGCTGGGCCGCCGAGGGGTGCGAGGACGCCGAGGTCGTGCTCGTGGCCTTCGGTCTGGCCGCGCGCCAGTGCGCGCAGGCGCGCGCGGACCTGCGCGCGGAGGGGGTGCGCGCGGGGCTCTTTCGGCCCATCACCCTGTGGCCCTTCCCGGACCGGGCCCTGCGCGAGGCGTGCGCGTCCGCGCGCGGGGTGCTGGTGGTCGAGCTCAACAACGGCCAGATGGTCGAGGACGTGCGCCTCGCGCTCGGGGATGCGCGGCCCGTCGGGTTCCTGGGGCGCGCGGGCGGGGGCGTGCCCACGGTCCGGGCCATCTGCGCGGCCGCGCGCGAACCCGCAAAGGAGCACGCTTCGGAGGGAGAAGCATGAGCCCGGTGTACACGCGCCCGGCGCCGCTGAAGGACACGCCCACCCGGTATTGCCCCGGGTGCGGCCACGGGGTGGCGCACAGGATCATTGCGGAGGCGATCGAGGAGATGGGCATCCAGGGCCGGTGCGTGGGCATGGGCCCGGTGGGGTGCGCGGTGTTCCTGTACGAGTACCTGGACATCGACTGCTGCGAGGCCGCGCACGGGCGCACCCCGGCGGTGGCGTGCGCCATCAAGCGGATGCGGCCCGAGACCGTGGTCTTCAGCTACCAGGGCGACGGCGACCTGGCTGCCATCGGCCTGTGCGAGACCATGCACACGGCCAACCGCGGCGAGCCGATCACGGTCTTCTTCCTCAACAACACGGTCTACGGCATGACCAAGGGCCAGATGGCGCCCACCACCCTGGCCGGGCAGAAGACCTACACCACGCCCACGGGCCGCAACCCGGCCACCGAAGGCCACCCCCTGCGCATGTGCGAGCTCTTGGCCACGCTGGAGGCGCCCACGTACATCGAGCGGGTGAGCCTGAACACCCCGCGCCACATCCTGCGGGCCAAGCAGGCGGTGCGCAAGGCCTTCGACGTGCAGCTCGCCGGACAAGGATACAGCTTCATTGAGATGCTCAGCGCCTGCCCCGCCCACTGGCACATGAGCCCGGTGGAGGCCGCCAAGTGGGTGGACGAGGTGCTCGAGCCCGTGTTCCCCCTGGGCGTGTACCGCGACCGCACCGCGCAGGAGGCCGGTCCCGCCGGGAGTCCGGAGGTCCGCTCGTGCGCACCGAACGCCTGATCATCGACGGGCTGGGCGGGCAGGGGGTGCTGCTGGCCGGGCGGCTCTTGACCCGGGCGGCCATGCAGGCCGGGCAGTACGCCACGTTCCTGCCCACCTACGGCGCGGAAGTGCGCGGCGGAACGTCGCACTGCGAGGTGGTCGTCTCCGCGCAGCCGGTGACTACCCCGCTCGTGGAGGCGCCCAGCGCGCTGCTTCTTCTCGCGGCGCCCTCGTTCGCACGGTACGCGGACGCGGCGCCGGACGGGAGCCTGCTCTTGGCCAACAGCTCGCTCGTGTCCGCGGACGGGTACGCGGGCCCGGCGCGCCTGGTGGAGGTGCCCGCCACGCGCATGGCCGAGGAGGCCGGCCTGCCCGCGGCCGCCAACCTGGTGCTCGTGGGCGCGTTCCTGGAGCTCACCGACCTCCTCTCGCAACAGGCCATGGAGGCCGGGCTGCGCGCGGTGCTGCCCGAACGCCACCACCACACCATCCCCGCGAACCTGGAGGCCCTGCGCCGCGGACGCGACGCGGTGGGCGCCTGAGCCGCGCGAGGCGCACGGTTGACCTGCCGGCGCGCGGCGGATAGGGTGGGCGCGCGGATCGCGCGCATGCGCGCGTGCGTCGACCCTTCCCAGCAGGAGGCCGCTGTGAGCCGAACCGCGCCAGACAAGAGCGCCGCCCCCCCGGCCGGGCCGGACGGAGGGGCCAGGGACTTCATCCGCGCGGCCGTGGACGAAGACGTGCGCGCGGGCCGGTACCAGGGCCGGGTGCACACCCGGTTTCCGCCCGAGCCGAACGCGTACCTGCACATCGGCCACGCCAAGGCCCTGTACGTGAGCTACGGCGTGGCGCAGGAGTACGGCGGCAAGTTCAACCTGCGCTTCGACGACACGAATCCGCTCACCGAAGAGGCCGAGTACGTGGACGCGATCGTGGACGACGCCCGGTGGCTGGGCGCGGACTGGCAGGAGCGCCTCTTCTTCGCCTCGGACTACTTCGAAGAGATGTACGCGCGGGCCAAGGACCTGATCCGCAAGGGCAAGGCCTACGTGTGCGACCTCACCCCCGAACAGATGCGCGAGCTGCGCGGCACCCGCGCCGTGCGCGAGGACGGCCGCGTGGACACCCCGCCCGGGCGCGACAGCCCGCACCGCGACCGGTCCGTGGACGAGAACCTGGACCTGTTCGAACGCATGCGCCGGGGCGAGTTCCCCAACGGGGCCAAGACCCTGCGGGCCAAGATCGACATGGCCCATCCGAACCTGAACATGCGCGACCCGGTGATGTACCGCATCCAGCACGCGGCCCACCACCGCCAGGGCGACGCATGGTGCATCTACCCCACCTACGACTGGGCCCACGGGCTGGAGGACTCGATCGAGGGCATCACGCATTCGCTGTGCAGCCTGGAGTACGAGAACCACCGCCCGCTCTACGACTGGTTCCTGGACGCGCTGGGGGTCCACCACCCGCGCCAGATCGAGTTCGCGCGCCTGAACCTCACCCACACGGTGCTGAGCAAACGCCGGCTCCTGGAGCTCGTGCGCGGCGGGCACGTGCGCGGCTGGGACGACCCGCGCATGCCCACGTTGTGCGGGCTGCGCCGCCGGGGCGTGCCCCCGGAGGCGGTGCGCGCCTTCTGCGAGCGCATCGGGGTGAGCAAGGCCGACAGCTGGGTGGACGTGCAGTTCTTCGAGCACTGCGTGCGCGAGGACCTGAACCGCACCGCGCCGCGGGTCATGGGCGTGCTTTCGCCGCTGAAGGTCGTCATCGAGAACTACCCCGAGGCCAAGACCGAAGAGTTCGACGCGGTCAACAACCCCGAGGACCCGTCCGCGGGCACGCGCAAGGTGCCCTTCGGGCGCACGCTGCACATCGAGCGCGACGACTTCCGCGAGGACCCGCCGCGCAAGTTTCACCGGCTCGCGCCCGGCCGCGAGGTGCGGCTGCGCTACGCATACTTGATCACCTGCCGCGAGGCGGTCAAGGACGCGCAGGGCCGGGTGGTCGAGCTTCGCTGCACCTACGATCCGGCCACCCGGGGCGGGGACGCGCCCGACGGGCGCAAGGTGCGCGGCACCCTGCACTGGGTGAGCGCGCGGCATGCGGTGGCCGCACAGGTCCGGCTCGTGGGGCCCCTGTTCGCGGCCCCGCGCCCCGGGGAGGGCAAGGATAGCTTCCTCGACGACCTGGACCCGCGCTCCCTGGAGGTCGTGGACCCGTGCTACGTGGAGCCGAGCCTGAGCGAGGCGCCGGCCGGGCATCGCTGCCAGTTCGAGCGCATCGGCTACTTCTGCGTGGACCCGGACACGCGGCCGGGCCGCCCAGTGCTCAACCGCACCGTGACCCTGAAGGACACCTGGGCCAAGATCGAGAAGAAGCAGGCGCGCCCGCAAGGCGAGAAGCACGGCAAGGTGCGGGACAAGCCGCGAGACAAGACGCGGCGCAGGGCGCGGGGGAACAAGCGGGGCGAGTGACCGTGCGCGCGTCTTCCCCCTCCCTCCGGGAGGGGGTGAGGGGGAGGGAGCGGTTGTTGCGCCGGGGGAGAGCGCAGGAGGCGACCCGCGAGCGCGAGGAATGCTGCCCCGCAACGAGGAGAAGTGCGCGCGAGGATGCGTGGCGTCCCTCACCCTAGCCCTCTCCCGAGGGGAGAGGGGACCGTGCGGCAGGGCCATTGATCCGCAGCGCAGGACATGAACAAGGAGGACGCGCCATGCGTACACCTGCACAAACGCGAACACGCGCCTTGCGCGCGCACACGGGTCGCAGGACGGCATTTGCGCAGGCACTGCGCGCCGCGCTCCTCGCGGCGGCGCTGGCCGTGGCGGCCGCGGCCGCGGGCGCGGGCGAGACCGTGGACCTGCGCCTGAACCTGCCCGCCGGGTACAAGGGCACGGTGACCATGCTCACCGAGCAGCACATCGAGCAGACCATGCAGGGCGAAACCGTGGCCATGGACCAGACCCTGGGCGTGGGCTTCGACGTGGAGGTGCTCCAGGTCGACGATCAGGGCCTCATGACCCTGCGGTACACCTACAGCTGGACCAAGATCACCCAGCAGGGCCCGCAGGGCATGGTGCAGTACAACTCGGACACCCCGCCGGAGACCGTGCCCCCGCGGGCCAGGCCCTTCGCCGCGCTCCTGGGCGCGAGCTTCGAGACGGACCTCACCCCCCGCGGCGAGGTGCGCGCCCTGCGCGGCGCCGAGGCGCTCATCGATCATGTGCTCGAAGCCCTGGAGGTGCCCGAGGGACCCGCGCGCACCCGGGTTCGCGAGAACCTGCGCAACCTGTTCGGCGGCGAGGGGCTGCGCAAGCGTTTGGAGGTGATGACCGCGGCCTATCCCGAGGAGCCCGTGGCCGTGGGCGACTCCTGGACCCGGGTCACCGACCTCACGGTGGGGTTCCCCACGCGCATGCGCAACACCTGGACCCTGGAGCGCGTGGAGGACGGCCTGGCCGTGCTCACCGTGGATTCGGAGTACCTGGCCCCGGACGAGGACGCCCAGGCCGGGCCGCCGGAGCTGTCCATCCAACCCACGGACCTGCGCGGGAGTGTCGAGGCCGTGTATACGATGCCCCTGAACACGGGCTGGACCCAGGCCGCGCGCATCACCCAGGACATGACCATGACCATGCAGAGCGCACAGCAGTCCTGGCCCCTGTCCGTGACGGGCACGACCAAGCTGGAGGCGACCCCAGGCCCGTAGCGTACGCGGAGAGGAACCCCATGAGCGAGAACATCCGGGTGCGGTTCGCGCCCAGCCCCACCGGGCAGGTGCACATCGGCAACGTGCGCGTGGCCGTGTTCAACTGGCTTTTCGCCCGGCACGAGCGCGGCAGGTTCCTGCTGCGCGTGGAGGACACCGACCGCGAGCGGTCCACGCCCGAGGCGGTGGCCGCGCTCGTGGAGGCCCTGGACTGGCTGGGCCTGGACCACGACGAGCCGCCCGTGTACCAGAGCGCCCAGCGCGCCCGCCACCAGGCCGCGGCCGACCGGCTGCTCAACCTCGACCACGCGTACCGCAACTCGGACGCCATGCCCGCGACCGTGTTCAAGATCCACCGGGGCCTGTACGACCCCGCGTTCGTCACCGACCCGGGCGAGGACGCGGTCATCGACGTGGGCGCCTCGGCCGCGCTGCGGGGGACCGCGCGCAGCCTGGTGCTCGTGGACCGCAACGATCGCACGGGCCGCGAGTACGTGCGCCCCGTGCCCTGGGACGCGATCGAGGCGGACCTCGTCTTTCACCTGGACGGCGGCGGCACGCTCCCAGGCGACGAGGTGCGCGGCGCGGTGCGCGAGAAGTGCGCCCCGCCCGGCGCCACGCAGACCCCGTCCGCGGATGCAGGGGCCGACCGGTCCTGCGACGTGCACGCGCTCACCGAGCGGCCGGTCCGCCGGGTCACGTTCCGCAGGCGGTACGTGTTCTTCGACGACCTGATCCTGGGCCGGCGCACCAAGCCCCTGGACGACCTGCGCGACTTCGTACTCGTGCGCGGCGACGGGTCGCCCGTGTTCCACCTCGCCAACGTAGTTGACGACGCCAGCATGGGCGTCACCCACGTGCTGCGGGGCAACGACCACCTGGACAACACGTTCCTGCACCTCTTCCTGTGGCGGGCCGCGGGCGGGACCGTGCCCCGGTACGGGCACCTGCCCATGATCGTCAACGACCAGGGCCGCCCGTACAGCAAGCGCGACGGCGACGCGTACGCGGGCGAGTTCCGAGCCAAGGGCGTGCTGCCGGAGGCGCTCTTCAACTTCCTGGCCTTGTGCGGGTGGTCGCCGGGCGACGACCGCGAGCGCCTGGGGCGCGACGAGCTCGTGGACGCCTTTTCCCTGGACCGGGTGGCCGCGAGCCCGGCGCGGTTCGACGCGGACAAGCTCGCGTGGCTCAACAGCCGGTACATCGCCGCCCTGCCCGCCGAGCGCCTGCGCGCGGAGCTCGCCGAGCGCGCCCGCGCGGCCGGGCACGGCCCCGAGGCGCGCGGCGCGGACTGGTTCGCGCGGCTCGCGGAACTCTACCGCGAGCGGCTGCGAACGCTCGGCGAGTTCCCGGACTGCGCGGCGTTCTTCTTCACCGAGGGCGTGGACATCGCGTTCGAGGACAAGCGCGTGCGAAAGGTGCTGCGCAAGCCCGAGGCGCGCGAGGTGCTCACGGACATGCGCGCCGCGCTGGCCGAGGTCGCGCCCTGGACCGAGGAGCGCCTGCGCGCGTGCGTGGACGAATACGCCGCTGCGCACGGGCGCAAGCTCGGGGCCGTGGCCCAGCCCCTGCGCGTGGCGGTGACCGGCGGCACCGCGAGTCCCGGCATCGAGGAGACCCTGCACCTCGTGGGCCGGGAGCGCGTGCTCGCGCGCCTGGACGCTGCGCTCGCCGCGATCGAGGCGCGCGATGAGTCTACAGGCGCTTGACCTGCACATCCACCTGGCCGGCGCCGGCGGACCCGGGCCGCGCCGCGACGAGAAGGCCGCCTCCGACGAGCCCCCCGCCGAAGCGTCCGTTCTCTCCAAGCCTTCCCAGGCCCAGGCCGCACAAGCCGACGTGCAAGAGGCCGCAGCGGGCTGCTGGTTCCATCCGCGCCGGCTGCGCGCGCCCGGGTTCCGGGTGATGCTGTGGAGCCTGGGCATCTCGCGCCGCGAGGCGCGCACGCGCCTGGGTGCGGCCCTGCGCGCGCGGCTCGTGCAGGCGCTCGAGGGCGCGCCGAGCCTGTCGGCCGGGGTGGTGCTCGCCCTGGACTGGGCGCGCGACGAGGCGGGCGAGCCGCGGCCCGACCTCACGGACTTCTATGTGCCCAACGACTACGTGCTCGCGCTCGCGGGAGCGCACGAGAAGGTGCGCGCCGGGGTGTCCGTCCATCCGCTGCGCGCGGACGCGGCCGAGGAGCTCCACCGCTGCGCGCGGGCGGGCGCGGTCCTGGTCAAGTGGCTTCCCACCGCGCAGAACTTCGCGCCCGACGACCCGCGCGCCGCGCCGTTTCTCGCGGAGCTGGCCCGCCTGGGCATGCCGCTCCTGTGCCACACCGGGTCGGAGGGGGCCACGCGCAACCTGAACAAGGCGTGGAACGACCCACGCCGCCTGCGCGCGGCGCTCGACGCGGGCGTGACCGTGATCGCCGCGCACGCGGGCATGCGCAGCTTCTTCCACGAGCCCGACCACATGGACGCCTGGGTGGGCCTGTGCGCGGACTATCCGCACCTGTACGGGGACACCGCCAGCCTGTTCGGCCTGCGCGCGCGGCATCTTATCCGCGCGCTCGACCGGCCGTACGTCGTGGACCGGCTGGTGCACGGCAGCGACTGGCCCGTGCCCGCGAGCCCCTGGTGGTTTCTCGGGCGGGTACCGGTGCGCCGCATTCGCGCGCTCGCGCGCGTCGAGAGCCCGCTCGAGCGCGACCTGCGCACCAAGCGCGCCCTGGGCCTGCCCGAGGCCGTGTTCACCCGCGGCCACGCGCTGCTGTACAGCGCACAGCGCCCATCCCGCGCCTCCTCGTAGCTCCGGCCTAAGGCCGGTCCTCAAGGCAGCCGGTCGGGTCTTTGCGCTCGCCTCGCTCCTTGCGCGGCCGGAGCGATCGAGGGAGTCCCATCCAAAGAAACGGGTGGTAATACGAATCGGAGAATAGTAATATGAAGCTGCGAAGAGCCGTCGCTCACCCTAGGCCCGCAGCGGCAGCGGCCGATTGGCGGCGGCCAAGAAACCGAACACCACGCCCTGCGGGAGTCTCCCACGTTTCGCCGTGGTCGCATCGCGGTCGGCGGGGCCCCTGCGGCAATGACGCAGGTTGGGGGCGGATGGAGTGCGCAGCTTGGAGGACGGCATGGATCGAAACAAGCGCAGAGGCGGCCTGGCGGCGGCCGCGATCAGCGGGGTGGCGGTGGTTCTGGCCGCGATTTCGCTGGCCGTTGGCGTCGGCTCGCGACGCGAACGCGCCGGTGCCCGTACGGTGACCGACCTCGCGGGACGAAAGTCCGCTGTCCCCGAGCAGGTCGAACGCCTGGTGGCCCTGGGACCGGGCGCCTTGCGATTGGTGGCGTACCTGGGGGCCACCGACCGGATCGTCGGCATCGAAGACTTCGAGAAGCGCATGGCCCGCGATCTGTACGTGCGGCCCTACGCGGCCGCGCTGGACGACGAGTTCCTCACCCGTCCCGTCGTGGGCCCGGGCGGGCCCGGGGCGCTGCCGGACCTCGAACGGCTGCTCATGTGCCGGCCCGACCTCGTGGTCGCGGTGGGTATCGCTCCCGCCCAGCTCGACAACATCCAGGCGAAGACCGGCGTTCCGGCGCTGTACCTCTCCTACGGAGGGCTGGGCGTGTGGCGCGAGGAGGCCCAGCGCTCCCTGTCTCTGCTTGGCGAGGTGCTGGGCATGGAGGAACGCGCCGCCGCGGTCAACGCGTACGTGGCCTCGCTGGAGCGGGATCTGCGCAAGCGAACCGCGGACATCGATGCGGAGAGCAAGCCCTCGGCGTATTTCGGGGGAATCTCGCACAAGGGGTCGCACGGTCTGACCAGTACGGAGGCGGGGTATCCGCCGGCGCGCATGGCGGGCGCGCGCAATCTGGCCGACGGCCTCGGCAGAGACGGCCACTTTTTTGTGGACAAGGAACAGATTCTCGTCTGGGATCCGGACTTCATTTTCGTGGATGCCGCGAGCCGGCTCATCCTGGACCGGGATTTCGAAGCCAACAGGGACTTCTACCGCCTACTCGCGGCCGCGCAGTCCGGCAGGGTCCGTTCGCTGCTTCCGTACAACTACTACAACACGAACATGGAGCTCGCGCTCCTCAACGCCTACTTCGTGGGGAAGTCGTTGTATCCGGATCGCTTCGCAGACGTCAGCATGGAGGACAAGGCCGGCGAGATCATGCAGACGTTTCTGGACATCCGGCCCGACCGAGACCCCCCCGCCTACCGGGCGCTGCGCTTTCCGCAGACCGGTCCGGTGGAGTGGAGGTGACATGTCTGCAACGGGCCTGAAAGAGCAGTACGCGCAGCATCTGAAAAGAAAGCTTCTCCTCGGCCTTGCGCTCGTGGTCTCGGTTTTCGCCGCCGGCGCGCTGTCCCTGCGCACGGGCGCCTATCCCCTGGACGTGGGGGACATTCCCGCCGTGCTCGCGGGCCGGGCGGACGAGGCCACGCGGCACGTGTTCTGGAACATCCGCATGCCGCAGGTGCTGGCGGCGCTCCTTGCCGGGGCGTGTCTCGGCCTGGGAGGCACGGCCATGCAGAACGTGCTGAGGAACCCTCTCGCCTCGCCCTTTACGCTGGGCATCTCCCAGGGCGCCGTGTTCGGCGCGGTGTTCGCGATTACGGTGTTGCACGCGGGCACCGCCGCGACGACGGGCACCGAAGAGCCCGCTGCGTGGATGGGCCACGTCATCGTCGGCTGCGCGTTCGCGGGTTCGTTGGTCACGGTCGCGGCGCTGGTGCTTCTGTCCTCGTTGCGCGACCTGTCGCCCGCCGCGCTCATTCTGGCCGGCGTCGCCCTCAGCGCGTTCTTCGGGTCGGCGACCATGCTCCTGCAATACTTCGCCTCGGACATCGAGATTGCGTCCGCCGTGTTCTGGACGTTCGGAGATCTGAAGAAGGCGCAGTGGCCGCAGCTCGGCGCGATCGCCGCCGTGCTGGTGCCCCCGTCGGCGTATTTTCTCTGGAAGGGGTGGCACTTCAACGCAATGATCTGGGGCGACGACACGGCCAGGAGCCTGGGCATCGGCGTGGGTGCGCTTCGGCTCACCGCGCTGGTGTTGGCCGCGCTGGCGGCTTCGGCCACGACCGCGTTCATGGGGATCATCGGGTTCGTCGGCCTGGTCGCGCCACACATCGTGCGGATGGTGATCGGGCAGGACCACCGCTTTCTGTTCCCCTACGCGGCGCTGTGCGCGGGGCTGCTGTTGCTCGTCTCGGACGTGCTGGCGCGTACGGTCCTGGCCCCGGTGGTGCTGCCGGTGGGGATTCTGACCTCGTTCGCCGGGGCGCCGCTTTTCCTGTACCTGCTCATGAAGCACAGGGACATACGGTCATGATTCTGCGGGTGAACGATCTTCGATTCTCGTATCGGAACGCGGACGTGCTGCGCGGCCTGAGCTTCGACGTGCCGCCGGGGTGCTTGGCGGCGGTCCTGGGAGAGAACGGGTCCGGAAAGACGACGCTCTTGAAGACGCTCAACCGCCTGCTCGCCCCGCAGGGCGGCGCGGTGCTGATCGACGGGGCCGAGGTCGCGGCCATGAGCGGACGCGAAATCGCCGAGTCCTTCGGCTATATGCCCCAGCGCCAGGAGGCGGCCCACTGCACCGTGTTCGAGGCGGTTCTGCTCGGGCGCAAGGGCGGCAGCGGCGGACGAGCGAGCCCCGAAGACCTGGAGAAGGTCGAAGACGTCCTGCGCCTGGTCCACTTGGAGAACCTGGCCATGCGGCTCGCTACGGAGCTCAGCGGCGGGGAGCTCCAGAAGGTCATTCTCGCCCGGGCCCTGGCCCAGGAGCCGAAGGTCCTGCTCCTGGACGAGCCGATCAATCATTGGACCCGGTCAACCAGATCGAGGCGATGAGCCTATTGCACGCCGTGACGCGCGGCCTGGGCATCACGTCGCTTGTGGTCACGCACAATCTGAACAACGCGTTGCAGTTCGCGGACCGGTTCCTCTTGCTCAAGGACGGCGCCGTGCTGGCCGCGGGCGGCAAGGAGAGCGTCACGCCCGCCACGATCCGCGAGGCCTTCCGGATCGACGTGCTGATCCAGGAGGTAGCCGGCGTCCCGGTGGTGGTGCCCACGCTGCGCGGCATCCGGCCGCACCGCCACTTCGCGGCCTCAGGCCGTTCGCGCGAGCACTCCCACGAAGTGGACGGTCACGTCTACGACCACACGCACGGTTGAACAGCCCGCCGCATCACGGGTGCGGGCACACGCACCGCGCCGGGCGGCTCACTCGAACTCGAGGTAGCCGAACCGGTCCGGCGCGTGCATGTCCCGCGGCACGTACGCCCAGCTGCTCAGGGGCAGCAGGTCATTGCGCATCACCCGGAAGAAGTTCGCCCGCCAGGTCTTGTCCGGCCCGGCCCGGGCGAAGGCCTCGTACGGGAGCATCACCTCGGCCGACCAGTACTCGTCCGTGCGGTGCGTGGCCACGGTCCACTCCGGGTGGTACTCGTAGTCGCGCTCCCCGCCCTGGACCCGCTGGTCAAAGGTCGTGCCCGAGGCGGTGAAGGCCATCTGGTAGTACAGGGGCTCGTCCGGGTTGGGCTGAAGGAAGATGCCCAGCGCGTCGTCCCCTGCGTGGAACACGTCGTCCTCGATCTCGGCGATGGCCTGGATCTCGTCCGGGTCCGGATCCGCGCACACGAACCCGAGGTACAGGGCATGCTCGCCGTACAGGGCCTTGACCCCGGTCTCGGCCAGGGAGGGCTCGTGTCCGCCGATGCGCCAGAACCCCACGCGCAGGGGGACCTGTTGCCAGGCGTCCTCGTCCAGACGCCCGTCGATGGTCGGCGCTGCCTCCACCCGGTGGGCGGTCAGGTGCTGGAGCGCGTCGTACTCGCCGGTGCGGCCCGTGGTCTGGAGCGTGTCGGGCACGGCGGCGTACGTGGCCGCGGCCTTCTCCAGGTAGTCCTGCCACATGGACCAGAACAGCGGCTCCTTGGCCCGGTGCCACGCCCGGGCGTACGCCCCGTCTGCAAAGGCCGCGCGCGCCGCGGCCAGGGTCTTCTCCATGTACGTCTGGTCCTCGGGGGCCAGGATGCGCCGGATGAGCGGCCGCTCCAGGAGCCCGCTCACCCGGTCCATGATGCCCGTGAGGTGCGCAAGCTCCTCGGCGGGCACAGGGTCGGTGGCGTAGTCGAGGACCTCGAGCTCGCCCCCGCCCACGCGGAACGCGGCCAGGCTGTACGGGGCCAGGTCCACGGGCACCTGCACGGCGCCCGCGTCGGCGACCGGGTCGCCGGTGACGAGATTCGTGACCGGGCCGCCGGCCTGCACCTGCACGGTGCCGCGCACGGGCCAGAACCCGGGGTTAGCCACGTAGAAGAAGCTCTCGTCCTCCCGGCGCAGGGACCGGACGACGAGGTTCGTCTCGAGCCCGGTTTGCAGGTCTGGGGCGAACCGCTCATCGGGCAGGTGAGTGAACACGCGCGCGAGCGTGCGCACGGCCTGCTCGTGGCCCACGTTGATGTTGAGGTCCGTGAACCCGAAGAGCAACAGCTGCGGGTCGCCGCTGGCAATGCCCAACAGGTGCATCTCGCGGGCGTTGACCCCGCCGGGCTGGGGCGTGGTGCGGGTGCGCACCACGTCCATGATCCAGTCGGTGCCTTCCAGCACGTTGGGGTGATAGTTGTCACCGTCGAACATGTGCCCCGGGCTGAGGTAGACGTCCTCCTTCCAGCTCGAACGCACGAACACCGTGCGGCGGGGCAGGCCCTCGAAGGCCTCCAATGCGATGTCGCGCTCCGCGGGCACCCAGCACCACGGGTTCTGGGGCGCGCCCGCGCCCGCGTTGTAGCTCGCGGTCCACCGGGTGACCCAGCCGTTGGAAATGCTGCCCAGTTCCTGCACGTCGATGGCGAACTCGCGCCACACCTCGTGCGCGGTGCGGTCCTCGCGGATGAGGTGCTCCCAGAACCCGGGCGTGTCCACGCCCAAGAGCTCCACGAACTG
>Ga0180431_10003767_pt1 | contig 19247 bp, 19 predicted proteins | sample SS_ome_11_FD_132459 | JGI IMG/M metagenome (GOLD analysis project Ga0180431, IMG submission 132459) | Hypersaline lake sediment archaeal communities from the Salton Sea, California, USA - SS_1_MS_1 metaG | ecosystem: Environmental > Aquatic > Non-marine Saline and Alkaline > Hypersaline >... | reverse complement strand
AGAAAATAAAAGATAATAAAGATGATCGCTATCGGCATCAAGCTCATCATGGCATTGGGCTGCGCCTGGGGCGCCTGTGCCTGGGCAGTCTGTGCAAACGCTAAAGTAAGCATATCTCTCTCCTTTTTAAGCTAGTTTATCTAAAAAACAAAACGGACCCTGTTAATTATACTAATAACTACGCGAAAAACAACATATTAAGAGGTGTACGCCCCAAGAAACTCCTTCTTGAAACTGGAGAAGCGATCCCCCCTTATAGCTTCCCGGCAAGCTTGTATAAGTTTAACATAAAAGTATACATTATGCAAAGAGACGAGTCGTAGTCCCAAGAGTTCATCGGTATTAAATAGGTGCCGTATATATCCCCGGGTATAATTCCTGCAGGTAAAGCAACCGCAGGCGCGTTCTATAGGGCCGAAATCCTCTTTAAACGGGGCGTTACGCAGCTGCACCTCCCCGGAAGCGGTGAACGCCTGGCCGTTCCTGCCGTTACGGGTAGGAACGACACAATCGAACATGTCTATACCGCATGATACAGCCTCTAAAACATCGGGAGGGGTCCCCACCCCCATAAGGTACCGCGGCTTTCCTTCCGGAAGCAATGCGGCGGTATAATCCGTTATCTCGTTTATAAGTTCCACCGGCTCCCCCACGCCTATCCCGCCAAGCGCGTAACCGTCCATATCCATAGAAACCATCTCTTCGCAGCACTTTTTCCTTAACGGTTTATAAGTACTGCCCTGGATTATACCGAATAAGGCTGAGTCCTTACCCTTCTCCATAAAACGCTTCTTACTCCTTCCGGCCCACCTCAGCGTGAGATCAACTGAATCCTCCACATAGTCTCTGGTAGCGGGGTAATGCACGCATTCATCAAGAGGCATTATGATGTCGCTTCCGAGCACGAGCTGAAAGTCCACAACGCTTTCCGGCGTGAAAAAGTGCCGGGATCCATCGATGTGAGACTGGAAAGTGACCCCTTCTTCTTCGATTTTCCTGAGTTCCGCGAGGCTGAACACCTGGAAACCCCCGCTATCGGTAGTTATGGGGCGCGGCCAGTTCATAAACTTATGAAGCCCTCCGGCTTTTTCGATTATTTCACCGCCGGGTCGCAGATAGAGATGATAGGCGTTGGAGATGAGCATCTCCACGCCTGAGGCGACTAGCTCCTCCGTCGTGAGGGTCTTCACGGTAGCCTGTGTCGCTACAGGCATGAATACGGGCGTCGCCACCTCACCATGCGCGGTTACGATTTTTCCGCAACGCGCACGGCTTGCGGCATCTTTATGCTCGAGAGTAAACTTCAACATGGATATTGCATCCGGCTTTTTATTTAAACAAAAAAATAGAGAGAAAATATTCTCTCTATTTTACGAGTATACGATAAACGTCATAACCCGGTCTACGCAAGTTCCTTGACGGCATTAATAAGATCCTCTACCCTGCCGTCTTTCACCAGAAAACGATCCGCCGCACGGGCATAGACGCTGTTTTCATATTCATTATATCCGGTGTAAATGATAACCCGGGAATAGGGAGAGACCTGTTTCAGGGTATCCAGTATGGAAAGTCCTCCTTTATCGGGCATCATGAGATCCAAAATGATGACCGCGGGATTGTTGGTCTCTAAATATGCCAAAAGCTCATAACCGTTATAAACGGAATCCACCGCATAACCGGATCCTTCCAGTATATCGACTATAAGCTCGCAAAGCTCTTTATTGTCGTCGGCTATGACTACCCTTTTATGTTTCGTCATGGACTTATCTTTCCTGCGTTTGATGTTTCTTCTCATTTCCAAGACATCTTCCAAAATATTCTATCACTATCTGCGCCCGTTTGTAAAGGATTTTGGTCTTTCCTAAGCACGATAAACCGTATTACTACGAACCCAAGGAGGCTGCTGGCACTATTCACTAAAACATCCCTCCAGCTGAAATACCTGCCGGGCAAAGAGCGCTGGATGACTTCATCATAAAATCCGGCTAATGAACAAAAAATAGTTCCAAGAACGTAAAGTATTATACCATAACGATTTAAGTCAATCTTTAGCGCGTTATAGACAAGAACGCTTAAGAGGCCATACTCAAGAAGGTGTATCTTCTCCGCAGGACGGATTGCCATTTTATTGAGGACGTATGTTATGAGTATGAGTAAAAAAAATAAAAGATATATTTCTACGGCTCTTTCTTTTTTTCTGCTGATCATATAATGGAGAAGCCAGACTCCTATGCCGATAAAACATGTATATAATATCAGCATCCCGTTGCCAAGGAAAAAGTCGTCAAAAACCGCCCATATCAAAGGCGCTATGGACAAAGTCGCATAAATCAAAGCCAGGTACAATAAAGTAACCAGCCACCACATTATCCTCAAGTACCACTTTCGCATGCAAATACCTCTTTCCGCCTGACTAGGATGAAACCGCCATAGGCTTACGCCCCGGCAGTATAGACTTAAGTATTTTACCAAAAATTACGACGAAGTGTCCGATTAAATACGGGTACGCAATAAGGGAAAGGAAAATAAACTTTATGGTGTCCCGCATCCTGTCAAACATGAATAGCTCCGCCAGGTAATCGGTCTCGGCGTTTCTTGACTTGATCTTTTCTAATAGATAACGATCGAACTTTCTTTGTATCTTACCAAGCTCGCCTAGAACCTTTTCCGGAATAGGAGTCGCAAACATATTTCTCGTAAATAAAAGCGTATAATAAAGCGGGCGAGCTACCCTGTAACTCTTAGCAAGACGCACAACTTCCGCCCAGTTAATCTTGTAAGACCTTACCAGCTCATGTATATCCACGTACCACTTGAGTCCCGAGAAACCATGCTGCATCGCCAGATGCATCGACTGATAAATAAGCATATGGGAGGTGTCTAAAGCGTAGAGGTGCGTCCCCTCCAAAGACACTTTCCTTTTTTTCGACCATAGATCCTTTTTATTGATGCCTATCAGCCTGTTGTGCATCTTTCTGCCGATAAGATCGAGATGGATATCAAGACAGAGTTTGCCATCCAGGGAGTATACCCTCTGCGAGCGGTAACGGTTAAATATCCCGCGTCTATTATAGGGCTTAAACCCCTTTCTCTTTACCAGCTTTTCAACCTTAGCCAGATCCTCCTGCTTGATAAGTATGTCTATGTCTGAGAAATCCCTGAGCCCTTTTTCCCTGTAGAGGTCTATCATAAAAACAACGCCCTTCATAAAAATGACTTCAAGGCCTTCTTTATTGAACATATCCGCCAGGCTCTTCACATTATTAAAATATTTAATATTGCGCGCAAAAACAAAGCCCGCGCTGCCCCTCAGCGACTGCATCACTGCTTCGGGGATTAGTTTTCCGAACGACTGCAGGTGCCTGTAAATAAGCGGCGCTGTCGCATAAAGCCTGGTAAGCTTGATGAAATAAACCCAGTCAATCCTTTCCTCCAAAATGAGACCCCTAGCAAGCTCTTCGCTTTTCTGAGGCATCTCCATCCGGGAACATAAAATAACAAGTCTTTCTTCCGGGCTTAAACGAGAAAAAGAAACCTCGAGTGCCGGGTATAAGTTTAACTGCTTCATAATGAAGTATCCTATGGAAGGCGTATCCTGCTCCCTAAGGACAGACCCTTTCCCCTTTGGATAAGTCCACTTAACACATTATCGGTTATGTATATATTATGCTGGGAGCCGTACTCGCTATCAGAGATATCCACGATCTTTTTCATGAACTTCTCGGCAAAGGAGGGGTTTCTGTCCCTGTACCTTATGTATGAACTGATAAATACTCCTTTTGATTCTTTAAGGTGCAATATAGCTTCAGCGCTTCTTCCCTTGCCTGCAAATGCGTAGACGCGGCATGCTTCCCCTTCCTTTTTCTTCATGAAAGATATATCTGCATAAAACATTTTTCTGATAGATGCAAAAAAGGGACTAGCGGATACGCCTAAAAGGATAGGATCGATGAACTTTCTTTTAAAAAGAGTCGGCATAAGGTCTCGCCTGGATAAAAACGCTAAAAGCCCTGCGGTATATTTACTGGGAAACCTCTCCAGATTGAAAACTTTCTCGCCTCTTTTTACAAGGCGGACTTTTTCTCTTATTCCCGCAGAAGCCACTCTCTCATGACGGCTATAAGGAACATTGTCGCCTTTAACCAAAAAATGCCCTTCTTTTTCGTTTTTACTCAAAACCCGGTGGACATTGAGTAAATCGCTACCGGCACTTCTGTAAACGATTATATCGCCGGGGTTTATCTGCGGCGGGGTGATCTCTCTGGTAATACATACATCCATCATTTTAAGAAATGGATGCATGCTCTGGCCTTTTACTATTCTTTTCATCAAAGATAAAATATTAGCCCGGCAGGCCCTCAAACATTTGGAGTAAAGCCGTCGTTACACTTCCCTCCAGCTATAGTGCCGGTTTGACATTTTTGTGCCGCCGCAGCACCGGATTGGCATTTACCGGGACCCGTTGGGCTGTTACCCAACGTGCATTTACCTCCCGGGGAACTTCCGCTTGTACAATCTCCAGGAACAGAATTTCCTATAGTGCAAGAAACGCTTGCGACAGTGCCGGATGAACAATTGGCAGCAGCATGAACTTCATCCTTGAGGACTTGATTAAGGTTATAAACAATGGGAGGTTCATATTTCTCTTTTTTCTTCTTCATTGCAACTCCTTTACACCTTGTACCCGATAAATCCCGCGCTTTCCATCTCTTTTAAATATGATTTGCAGTCTTCTTCCGCTTTTCCTATGGAAACCTCGTAAGTTTCCATAACCTTTTCGCCAATATCCTTTACGGTACAGGACCCGTCGCAAAGGTCCCAGATAAAAATACCGGTTTTATTTATGCATAAAAGGCTCCCATCCGACGGGTTGAATAATAAAGCTTCCTTTTTTTCTTTGCGGACCACGATGTCCGGCGTTCTTACCGGATACGATTCTTCCATGAGGGCTCCTCTAGTTCAGATTGATCTTGTCTTCTTTTAATATGCATCCGTTTTCCAATAGAAAAATTTCATCCGCAAAATTCTCCGCGGTATCTCTGTGGGTGACAAATATCACTGTCAGAGAAGGGAAATTCTCCTTGATGTTTTCAAATATCTCTTTCTCCATGTCTATATCTATATATGAAGTTGCTTCGTCGAGAACGAGTATTTTTGGGTCCCTGACCAGGGCCCTGGCTATGGCTACCCTCTGCCCCTCTCCCCCTGAAAGACATGCGCCGAATTCCCCTATGCCTCTATTGTATCCGCAAGAAAAACCGCTTCTAAGCTCACCTATCTTCGCACAAAAAAGAGCCTTTTCTATATCGCTTTTGCTTTTATCCTCGCCCAGAAGTATGTTATTAACCACTGTATCGTTAAACAAATAGGGCTGCTGGTGAACAACCGATACGTTCTTAAAATAATCTGATCTTGCAATAGACTCAATATTCCGGCCTCCTATTAGTATATCCCCCCCGCTAGCCGAAAACAACCTTAAAAACAGGCTTAAAAGGGATGTCTTGCCGACTCCCGATATACCCTTGACCAAAGTCCATTTCCTGCCGGGAACGATAAAAGACAGATTTTTTAATAAAAGCCTCTCCCCCTTATAGCCGAATGTAATATTTCTGAACTCTATATCGCCGTCAAAAAGCGGCACCCCTTTAGCATCTGTCAATAAATCCGGCTTTTCTACTTTTTCCGAGATTTTGCCTATAAAAACGGCGTTTCTCCTTATAGCTGATCTTTCTTCATTTAGTCCGCGGATAAACCCGCCAAGATTGTATATTTCGGATATTATCATCGCTGAATACATAAGTATGGCGCTGAAAGAGCCGAAGGACAGCCGACCTTTTATTATAAAATAACCTCCGAGCAGCCAGAATATGAACGTATTGAACCTGATCAATATACCGCTTATAAGATTTACCATATGGGAGAAAAGTGAATATTCTAAAGATTTTTTTGTTTTAGTCCCATATGACGAAGTAATCCTTCCCAGGGCCCAGTCCTCTTTATGAAAACTTTTTACCAGCTTTACGTTCAGTAGGATGTCGTGCAACAAGGAACCATGTTTACGCGAATGATACAACATCCTGGTTCTATACTTCTCACTCGCACGCGAAGCCCAGACAGTATGCACGGCTATAAAAGGAAGCGTGACAAAAATCAATAATGAAAGAGGCATTGAAAATACGAACACCATGGCAAGAAGAACAGGCACTTTTACAAGTGAAACTAACGAAGGTATCTGATCAAAAATAAGACCCTCTATGACATGATAATCATAGTTCAAGATAAATGCGTTCTCTGAAGAGCTTAATTCCCTTATTTTAAGATAATTAAGCCCTAGAAGCCTTTTTGTCAGATCACAGTTTATATCCTGGGAAAATTTTGCTTTGACCTTTAATACCGCTTTACTTCCAAGATATTGAAGCAGCTTGGTTAAGAGGAATACAAGAAACCCCAATACGGTAAGCCATAGAAACACCCTTAGATCCTTGCCCCAGATACCTTTATCCAACGTGACTTTTGCAATATACACGATGGATAGCCCCAACGGGAAAGACACAGTTTTTAAGAGTGAGACTTTGAACAAAATCCGGCGGTATTTCTTCAAAATCCCGGCTGAATATTGAAATATGGACTTTACATCCCCAAAGAGAGATGCGGCATTCGGGAACAGTAACCCGTATCCTGATCTTAATGCGTTAAACATGAAAAAACATCCGAATCAATCTTGAAATCCAACAGTCTGAAATAAACATCATTGAACATTGAGTTCAAAAAAGTAAAAATCCGTTTTTTATATTCGTTTTTATCCTCATCCGGGACCCAATTATGATAGAAAGATGTAGCTTCCGGCACTGACCTGTATACGGCATCAATAGCGGAAAGCTTTCTTGTTCTGCTTTTGTTAGACTTGTTGAGAAAATAAACGCCGCCTATTTCCCATATCTTGTCGGAAGTATCGGATAGAGGCTTGATAGGATACACGCCGGAGAAAAATCGGTTACCTATCCGTTTTATGATGCAGCACTCCTCATCGATTACCCTGAAACCGTTTTCCTTTGCCAGAGAAGAAATGGTGCTTTTCCCTCCTCCGCCCGGAGCAATAAATAAATATGCCCTCTCTTTTATAACTATCGCAGCCGCATGCAGAAAGATTATGTCTAAAACGTTTTGAAAAGCAAGAAAGGAACGGTTTAATGCGTGGTCCATAACAAACCCCAAAAAAACGTCTTTCTCGAAAAAAGAAAACGTTTTCCTCTTATCTATATCAAAAAACGTGCAATATGATCCGCCCCGTACTTTTTTAACGCAATTTTTGAACTCAGTCTTTTTTATTTTTTGTATCACCGTCTTCTTTTTATCTTCATACAAAAGTATACTTAAATCGGTTTTTGTCCCTTTTTTCAGCGGAATGAGACTGCCGGCTAATGTATCGTTCTTAAAATTCTGAAAGCTCAGATTAATCGATACCCCGAGAGACTCTAAATTAAATTCAACCATATCATCCTCTTAACGCTTCCGGGAGAAGTCTTGTAGACGGAAAAAGCCCTTTATCATAAGCTTCCTGGCAAAACCAATAAGGGCTGAAAAGGCTTCCGGTATTGTGATAGACTTCCGCCCTGCAATTACCAATACACGCTTTTTTGAAAACACATATTTTACAAACACCTTCAAGTCTTGCAGGAATGTCTTCTCTCACGGTCTTAAGCATCGGGGTGCTAGTCCAGATGTCTTTCAGGAGGGACGGATCTTCTTTTATATTACCGAAAATAAGACCCGTGTCCAGGTATCCTATCCCGCAGATCGAGACGCTCCCGTCAGAGAGGATCCCAAGTATGTTTTTAATACTGCAGACAGCACAACCATGACACTTGATCTCACCTATATCCGTAAACGCCATGGGTATATCCAGAAAAATCTTTCCTTTAAAAGACTTTTTGATGTTTTTCAATTTTTCCGAGAAATCAAGAACTTCTCTTACCGTCGGAACTTCTTTTTCCTCTTTTAATAGCAGCCCCCGGCCTAACGGCGAAATAATGTTTATTTTTATATCGTTCACATACATCTCTTGCATTAAACGGAGAAAATTCTTAAATTCAGGCAAGTTCTCTCTATAAAGCGTCATGATAACCTGCGGGGATAATTTTTCATGTTGTAAGTTTTTAATGCCGTTAATGGTTCGTTTAAAAGCGCCTTTTTGACCTCTGAAAAAGTCGTGCATCTTTTCATAAGGGCTATCCAGACTTAAAGAGATGTGGCCGATATTATATTTCCTTAACATCTTCGCGACATCCCTGCTTATCAGCGTCCCGTTCGTCTCCATATCGACATTAATATAAGATTCATCGCAAAACCTCAGCAAAGGCTCCAGATCCTCTCTTAAAAGCGGCTCCCCGCCCGTAAGCTTAATAGAACTTAAGCCCAGATCTTTGGCGGCTTTGACTATTTCTACCATTTCTTCAGCCGACATCTCCCCCTCCCCGTCAAGCTTATCTTTATGAGGAGGCGCTATCCAGCAATGTCTACAGTTTAAATTGCAGTACCCTGTAACATTTATATAAAGACTGTTTAGAGCGGGACTGCTTCGATCAACATGTTTCATTTCGTACTTTACAGAACTCTTCATCATCTTTAGCTCCATCTAATACTGTCTCTTTCGACGCTCTATAGCCGTAAAGGCTCGAAAAAACCAGACAATTAGCTTTGAGAATGCCTTTTAGGTCGTTACCTGCAGAATAATACGCAGCTGCCCGGCAACCGCCGTTACAGTAAGAAAGATAATCGCATTCATTGCATTCTTTGTTATATTTTACCAGCGGCTCATCGGCAAGACGTCTTATTTGGTCAAGAAGCTCCGAATTATTCCATATTTCCCTAAGCGAATCTTTTCTTATATCACCGCATATCAATGTCCAGAACGCCGAACACGGGACTACTTTACCGTCTGAACGTATCGAAAGCATGTTTTGCCCGGCGGGACAGGTTGAAAAAGTCCCCCTTCCGCCTCCCCCCGGGCCTTTTGAATAAAAGTCTTTTAACATTTCCATTTTTTGTGATAGAGTCCCGCCGAAGTGAAAATGAGGATATTTCTTTCTGAGATAAAACATCCCGTTTACTATATCCCGGTGTAATCTGCCTTCAAAACACATATCACTGCTATAAAGAGCCGCTCGTCCGCATTCAACCGCATCACCAAAATCCATGCTTTTCAAGCCCAGACTCAGGGCCAGCTTGACCATATTCTCGATATCACTGTAATTATGCATGTTTATGATGGCTTTCACTGAAACAGGTAAATCATTTTTGATAAGCGATTTTACTGCTTCTATAGACCTGCAAAAAGACCCTTGCCCCCTCTGCCAGTCGTGGATAGCAGCATTCGATCCGTCTATACTCACCTGGATATTAGACAGAAACTTCAGGCCTTTAAGAGACTTCATAGAAGCCTTGTCTATCAAGGTACCGTTGGTCAGGATGCTTATTCTGAGAGGGTAACTGTTGATCTCTTCAAACAACTCATGGATTTTTGGATAAGAGAACGGTTCGCCCCCGAAAAGATTAAGGTTAAATACCTTCTCTTCTTTGAGCTGGTCAAGCACACTGAGTATCTCTTTAAAAGAAAGCTCTTCCTTAAGATCCCATGTGTCAGAAGTGTTACAATGTTTACACTTCAGGTTGCATTTTCCTGTAAGGGCAAAATCTACTGTCGTGGGAAACGGAATCTTATTCATAAGAGATAAAACTTTCCTTAACACCTTCAATGATCCTCTTTTCCTCTTCGCCGGTCAAAGCGGGATAAATAGGGATGGAGACGGCGCTTGAGAAAACTTCATCCGTATTCCTGAAGCCGCTTCGCATCTCAAGATACCTGTTAAGCGGGTTAAAAACGGGACGGGCGCAAATAATGCCTTTTTCTTTCATGGAGGATATAACTTCCTGGGGAGGTTTCTCAGTCCTTATCACATACCTGTAATACACATGATCGAACTCCGCCTTGGGGAGGATGATCTCAAGGTCCTTAAAAGCCTCGTCATAACGGGAAGCTATTTCTTTTCTTCTCTGGATCATGCCGGGAAGCTTCTTCATCTGCACCAGACCCATGGCCGCCTGCACATCCGTCATCTTGTAATTATAACGGACTTTGTAACTGTCTTTTTCGTCATAGTCGCGCATATCACGCGCAAACATGAGAATCTTTTCGTCATTGGATAGAAGCGCCCCCCCCTCGCCGCAAGCCATCATCTTGGTGGCATAAAAGGACATTATACTGAACCTGCCAAAACTTCCCGTGCGCACCTCGCCATACATGGCTCCTACGGACTGGGCACAGTCCTCTATAACAGCGATACCTGCCTCTTCTATTCTTTCAAGATCAGCGGTATTGCCGAACATATGCGGCACGATCACCGCTTTAGTGTCCTCGGTGCCGGCTTCCTCGATACTCTCAAGCGAAATATTAAAGCTTTCAAGCTCAATATCGCAAAGTCGCGGCCGACCGTTCGTGTAATGTACGGCATTTAACGGCGCGGTGCAGACATACGAAGGCAAAAGTACCTCGTCACGGGAACTTACCCCCATAGCCAGAAGCCCCAGATGCAGGGCCGCCGTGCCGGAACTTAAGGCAACCGCTCCTTTCACCCCGGCAAAACGCGCTAAAGCGTCCTCGAACTCCTCCACCTTATCTCCCTGCGCGATATGTCCCGACTTTATGACCAGGCTAAGGGCATCCACCTCTTCGCCGCATAAAGTGGGTTTTGAGTGCTGGATAATATGATCATCCATGTGACTACTCCTTTGTAAAAGATTTAAATGTCTAATAGATACCTTAAAGCAGAGAAACCTTCTGCATATTTGACTTTGGCCTGAAACCCCCTGTAGTTCGCGACCGCCCTTACGCTTTCTATCATGTCCAGTCCCGTGGGGTAACGCCTCTCGACCTGTGACTTGTGGATCTTTAAGAGCTTCTCTTTATCGCTAAGCACCTCTTCTATGTCGACAAAGAGATCTGGTTCGTATTTCCTGGAAGTATAATCTTCATAGAAGAGTACCTTGCGTTTGTACCGCGCTGCCACTATTGTGCTTTCGGCGAGGCTCCTGTGATCCTGATGCGTATCCTCCGGATAATTCACGAATATGATGTCAGGGTTACTTTTCTCGATCGCTTTCTCAATCTTATCTATTAGCTCTCTGCCCACGGTAAGCTGGGTGTCCATAAAACTCCCCCAGTAGATCTCTTTCACCCCCAAAAAATCAAGGGCCTCCTCCTGCTCTTTCTTCCTGGCGGGCGCGCCGCCGCTGAAACTGCCGCAAGTCGCTACGAAAAAATATATGTTTGCCCTCTCCTTTTTCTTCATCTTTAGAAGCGTCCCGCCCGAGCCGTATTCTATATCATCCGGATGGGCTCCTATCGCCAATATATTCATCCCCTTCTCCCTTCCTTTATAATACTTAAGCTTTTCCCTCCATGACAGAAGAGTAGATCCACGACCGACATCTCCGGGTAAAAACCTTTGTATGCCTGCCGGTATTCCGGATGCACGTAGTCATGGTATTCAAGACTTATCCCGCTTGCCGAGAACCTCTCCTCATCCAGGTATTCACTGCCTCCAGATCCGGAAATATACGTATCGGCTTTCAGGGCCCTGCATATTTCAACAAGCCTTTCCGTCTTGGTGTCTTTCACGCCCAGAGAAGAGCTTCTCACCAGTTCCGTTTTTATACCCAGCGCATCTTTTAGAAAACGGATAAAACATATGTTGATCTCGGCAAGCAATTCCCACTTCTGTTTAAATGCGGCGCGGAAAAACGGAAAATATCTCTCGAAATGCTCCGTACGCGAATAGTTATGTTCAAGACTTTTAGCGTGTTTACCGCACCAGTCGAAGCGGTTATTGATCTTTACATCCATGATCCTCTCACCGAACTCATAGAGAACAGGAACGGTGATCCACTGCCATGACCTGGAGTTGCGGAGCTTATTCCTGTTCTGCCATTCATTTTTCTTATACTGCACATCATCCAGCAAGACAAAGATATCCGCCTGATCCATTTTATCAAAATACCCCAACCAGGGCAGATACTGAGGCTGATGAATCGCTATTTTCATGTACTGCCCTCTTCGGTAAAGTTGACAAATATTGGATTCGAAAAAAGCATACTCGGGTATTTACCACGCACGTCTAATCTATAATATATTTTATCGCCCCCCGTGTAAAGGTCATCTTCAATCCTGTACTCGGCGCCTTTCTCTATGGGAAACTCCTTTATGACTTCACCAGAGCGGATCAGTTTAACTGTTATTTTCTCGCTCGTCTCACCCCGCCAGGAAACACTAAAGTTAATTGTTACCGGTCCGGCAGCATTTATCTCCTCCCCCATCATAGCGCGCTTCCCGTCAGAACGCTCTACGGTAAACGAATCGAGCTCTAAAGGGTATCCTTTCTTCTTCCTTACCGCATACATCCTTCCCCTGCGCATAGCATCCAGTATATCCTTTTGCGTATTGGAGGGAACAAGAAAAACTGTCTGCACTTCATCGATTTCTTTACCGCCGGAAGCTTCCCTGCTATGATAGGCCATTTCACCCATAGTCCACACCGGACTGTCTCTTTCTCCCGCGCAGTACTCTTTAAGTACCGTATCCCATACCCCTCCGGCTGAGCCTATACTTCTATAACCTTCATAAAAAGAGCTGAAACCCGTATAACCCTTACTTTCAAGCATGTACTTATCCGCCGTCGGCGAAACGTACATCACCGGCCCTATTTTTTTGCTCACGAAAGCTTCCGGATTCGACCAGAATACCATACCGCCTTTTTCGTTAACGTAATCGATAACATCCTGGTAAGGAAAGACCCCTTGTCTGCCATGGTATTGATCGTATTTCATTTCTTTAAAAGGATAGTTATTTATAGTAAAAACAGCGCCTGTTATAATCAATATCCAGCAAAGAAAGTCCGGCAGACATACCTTTGATGTTTTTCTCCTGAGGCATTTAACGCCCACCAAGAGAAGAACGAGGGGCCAGAGTTTTAAAATGCTCCCGAAACCGTAATAGGAAAACTTTCCGTTCGACACCGTAGGTATTCCTCTGTAATCGGAAGGATCAAGTCCCGTTATTATAAACTGAAGGTCCCAGTCGTTAAGAGTGAGCCCTTCTTTCTTGAAAGGAGTCCCGCTCCAGAAATAAAACGGCGCTACTTCCGCTGCCATAAGTACCGTCATCTGGGGCAGTTTCTCGTTTATTTTATTGATTCTTTCAGCATATCTTTCCGGGCCATATCTTAAAAGACCGCTTTTTTCCACGGTCTTCTTTATTATGTTCCTTAACGGAAAAATGCCGTACTGCCAGCGGGGCATAAGGTTTTCCGTCAGAAACACCGCTCCGGCACCCGCCTCTTTGGCCATGCCTACCAGCTTCTCAGGCGAATACTCCCCGGACGAGACATCCGAATTTAGATGAATAAGCCCGCCTGCCTTTATATAATCATCTCTTCCATAAGAAAAAGAAGCCGTAAAAGAGATAAGAATAATCAAAGTCAGTGCAATCAGAACCGTTTTTTTCATAGCCGGTAGAAACCTCTTTAAAAAATATCCTTGTTTTCCTTTACCCACTCGGTAAGGATCTTTATGCCTTGAGCGACCTTCATTTTAGGCTTCCAGGAAAGGTCCTTATAAGCTTTCTGCACATCACAGACAAACGTCTTCTGGTCTCCGGGACGCCAGTGGCCATGTCCATAATCGATCTCTTTGCCTAAAATCCCTTCAAGCATTGAAATAAGATCTAAAAGGGAGATGACGTTTTCTCTCCCGCCGCCTATATTGTAGACACTGCCCTTGATATCGTCGATCCTCTCGGCTGCTTTTAAATAACAGTCAATAAGGTCGTCTATATAAAGAATATCCCGGGTTTGTTTACCGTCACCGAAAATAGTGATGGGCCTATCCAGAACGGCGGAGATGACAAACCAGGCGACCCAGCCCTGGTCCTCCATGCCGAACTGATGCGGACCGTAAATACAGGACTGACGGAACACTGCCGTCCGGAGTCCGTATATCCTCGCATAATCGATCACGTACTGGTCCCCGGCACCCTTCGAACAGCCGTACGGGGAATAGAAGTCCAAGGCCCTTTTCTCGGAAATACCGGAAGCCAGGTCCTTATATTCGTATCTTCTGCCCTTATCGACTATTTCCAGGTCTTTCATCGGACCGTAGACTTTATTGCTTGAGGAATAAAGAAGGATAGTATCCGGGTGAAACTGTCTTATCACTTCACAGACATTAAACGTCCCGAGAGCATTATTTTCAAAATCCTCTCTCGGGTTTATAACCGAAGAAGTCACCGCGACCTGTCCGGCCAGATGCAGGACAGCGTCTATATCCTCATGATCGAAAAAACACGACCGCACCTGGTAAAAATCCCTTACATCGCCTTTTACAAGTTCAAATTCTGCCTGCCCCCTCAACCAGTCAAGGTTCCTGTCACATCCCCCGCGGGAGAAGTTATCAAAAATAATAACTTCATGCCCCGCGTCAATAAACCCTCTTGCCGCGTTAATCCCGGTAAAACCAGCTCCTCCGGTAATCAAAAATTTCATCTTATTCCCCCCTTGAATTAATTCTTATGTTTCAAGAAGCTTTTTGTATAAAGCATCCTGCGCATTAACCATTAAACCCGCATTATACCCTTCAAGCGCTTTTTTATGGGCGATCTTTGCCATCCTATGCGCCTTCTCCCTATCCCCAAGGATGCTGTCGATAGCTTCGGATATAGCCCGAGATGAGGCAGGTTCCACAAGCATGCCCGCACCGTCCGATACAACCGAAGGAACGCCCCCCGCGCGTGTAGCGATCACGGGCTTTCCAAAAAACATCGCCTCCACCAGGACGCGGCCCATACCCTCATTTAATGACGATAAAACAAAAATATCAAGGGCTTTGATAAAAGCGCCTATGTTTTTCTGCCAGGGAAGGATGTAAAACCTTTCTTTTATTCCGCTTGAGGCGATCATCTCTTCATATTCCTCCCGAAGCGGCCCGTCACCGGCAAGTAAAAAATACACATCGTCCCGTTTTTTCACCTGGCTGATGGCTGCCTCGATAAAATACCTGTAGCCCTTTATCTCGATAAAACGGCCAATAGACCCTACTAATGTCTTTCCCTCGGGGATCCCGAATTCCTTTTTCCAGTCGCTTCCGGAAGCGGCTTCCTGTTCCAACGCGTCAAACTCTATGCCACTCGGTATGGCTACATACTGCTCTTTCCTGCCGATGCCGAACTTTAACCACTCATCGCATTCAGCCTTGGTAAGGCCTATTATTTTATCGGTCATGGCGGCCGCTATCTTCTCGATGAGGATGATAAACTTCGTCAATCCTTTTGTAAAATACCCGTAAAAGACATGCCCGTGCGGCGTATAGACAATATGTTTCGTCCCGGCGCACTTGGCGGCGATGCGGCAAATAAGCCCCGCTTTATGGGCGTGGGCGTGTACGATATCGTATTTTTCCCTTTTGATCAGCTTAAAGATCTTAAAAAACGCGATGACATCCCTTACGGGGTGTATGCTCCTTATAAGACTTCTCTCTTCTATAAAACATACGCCTTTTTCTCCCGCCCTCTCTATTAAATGTTCATCAGCCTCCTCCGTTACCCCGAAAAGAAGGTCCACCTTATAGCCCATATCCGCAAGCCCCATGGCGCTCAGCAATATATTAGTCGGAGAGCCGCCTTTATCCAGACGGGTTATCGCATGTAAGACTCTGACACTTTTTTTCATAACGTTCCGCTTCTTTACATGTATTTCTTAAGTTCCTCACTGCGGCTTTTCCATCTAAACTCCTGGCGGACGCGTGTAAAACCGTTACTGCCGAGTTTTTCCGCGTACTTTTCATCCTCAAGAAGGCGCAGTATCGTGTCACGTATCTCAGTTACATCCTCCGGGTCGACAAGGATACCGGTCTGGCCGTCTACTACCGCTTCGGCTACCCCGCCGCTTCTGCCTGCGATCACGGCTTTTCCGCACGCACTTGCCTCAAGGAACACAATGCCGAACCCTTCAACGTCTCCGGCTTCTTCTATATAACGCGGGGCCATGATGAATATATCGGACGTATTATAGAGAAGCGCCAGTCTCTCACCAGGCATCCCCGCCAAAAATATTACGTTCTTCGAAAGCCCCAGCTCTTTAACCAGAGTCACAAGCTTTTCTTTTTCCGGCCCGTCCCCCACTATCACATAAACAACACTCGCATGCTTCTCAAGCACCCCGGCAAACGCCTTTATAACACTCTCGTGCCCCTTACGCGGCGCCAATCTCGAAACCGTAAGAAGCATTTTTACTCCCCTCGGAATACCATGCTTTTGTCTGATATCATAGTCGCCTCTCTCGGGAGTGAATTTTTCAATATCGACCGCCGGGGTAAGCACTGTTATTTTCTCCTCCGGGGCAAGAGCGCGATCGGTAATAAGTCCTTTTGTAAAGTTACTATTTGCAATGATATGCCCGCTTTCGGCGAGGATTTTTTCCATCAGTTTTCGTGTAATGGCGCATTTCCCAAATTCCAATACGTCTGCGGAATACACATATACTACATACGGAAGATGCCTTATCTTTTTCAGAAAAAGCCCCGCAAGCCCGCTGGAAAGGACCTGTGCGCAGTGAACGCTGCGTATGTTGCGCAAACGGCTGATCTGCCAGGCGTACCAGACGACCAGAAAACTGCGGATAACTCGAGCGCACATACTGCTTCCGGTGGGATATTTTCTCCTCACGACATCGAGACCCCCGTCGAAATATCCGCTATCCCCTTTTACTCTTGCCGTCAGTATGATCACTTCTTTTTTCGGGAAGTTTTTCCAGAGGTTAAAGACCTGCGTGGCTATCCCTCCGATGGTCGGCGGAAATTCGCTGCTTATGCACAGAGTCTTTTCTTCCCCCGCCTCTTCCAATGCGCGCCATATTTCCCGTGACATGTTTCTCTCTGAAAGAAGCTTGATACGTTTCTCCCCGCGCATTATATACTCATACTTAAGCCCCCTTTCAGTAAGGAGTCTCAGTATGGCAAGCGAGATGTCCTTTACATCTCGCGGATCGAAGAATAGTGCCGCCTCCGCCAAGACTTCGGTCATAGGCGCGAGGTTCGAAGAGGCAACAGGCACACCCGCGGCCATCGCTTCTACCGGAGGGATACCGAAACCCTCCGCCAAGGAGGGAAAAACAAAAACCGAAGCGTTCTTTAAAAACGCAAAGACATTACTGTGTTCTATATTTTTAACAAGCACTATTTTTTCTTGTAAATTCTTCCTCGCAATAGCCGCTTCAAGCGACCGCGCTTCACTTCCCCCTCCGCCGACAAGAAACAGCCTGTACTCATCTTTGACCTCTTCCGGCAGGAGGCTATACGCATCGATGAGCCTCTCCAGGTTCTTGTGCGGTTTATAGTTCCCCACATAAAGTATGTACGGTTTGTATAAATCGTACTTTTGGATGACCTCCGCATCTTCCATGCTGGATCCCTGAGGGGGAGACATCTCTACAGACGGATATATCACTCTCAGCTTATCTTTCTTCACGCCAAAGATCCGGGATATTTTATTTCCGGAGTCTTCTGAAAGCGTTATAACTCTCACGGCGCGCTTTGCGCATAAAAAGGTATAAAGAAAAAAATGCACTCTTTCCAAAAAAGACTTCACGCCCTTATATTTCGAAACAGAAAGAGGGATGATATCGCAGACGGTATTCACGTAAGGACACGTGCGCCATAGCGGCGTTTTAACATAGAGAGAGAAAAAAACATCGACGTTCTCTCTCTTCAAAGCCTTCGGCAAGAGCAGCTGATCCCAAAGAAAGGTATTCTTCTCTTCTATAACTACTTTTTTGCCTTCCGCCGGTATAGAGGCAAAATCCGTATACTGGTTACCGAAAAAGACGATCTCAACCCCCTCGGGTCTTTCCGCATCGGTAAGAAAACCGCTCAAGATAGTCCTTAATCCGGTATAAATTCCGCGCTTGAGCTCTCTTACATCTATTCCTACACGCATCGGCATCCTTATTTTGTTATATCTTCGTATAATTTTTCTACAGACGAAACGTGACTTTCGATACTGAAAAGTTCTCTCACCCTCTTCTGGGCGTTTTCACCCATCCTTCTTGCGCTTTCGGGATCCTCCAGCATTCTTTCTATCGCACCGGCAAGGGCCCCTACGTCACCGTATGGAACAAGAAGACCCGAGTGAGCGTTTACGATCGCTTCATTATTCCCTCCGATATCAGTAGTAATAATAGGCTTGGCGCAGGACATAGCTTCAATAACACACCTGCTAAACCCCTCGTTTTCAGACGGTAAAACAAATATATCAAGCGCTGATAAAATCGATTTTATATCCTCCCGAAAACCCAGAAAAACCACCTTTTCCGCGATTCCCATCTCGCGCGTTAATCGTTCAAGATCGGACTTATAAGCTTTATTAACGGTTCTGCCTGCGACAATAAGGCGGGCATCAGGATATTTCCGAGAGACAAGCGCAAATGCCTCAAATAAAAACCTATGCCCTTTGGGTGGAATTACCAGTCCTATAATGCCTAAAAGTCTGGATCTTTCATCTATGCCTATTTCGTGCTTAATCTTCCTGGCGGCAACTTCATCAGGGTTAAACTTATTCATATCAACACCGTTATATATGACCCTGATTCTGGAGGATATAAACGGGTAATTACCGAAACGCTTTTCTTTTACTGCATTCGAAACACAGATTATCCCCTTAGACGAGACAGCCAAAAACCAATCGTATAGAGGGATGTCCCTGGCTGCCTCCCTTACATGCCACAAGATTCTCGTGTTAAGTCCCTTGCATGCCATTGCAACATAGAACTGCGCCCTGGTTCCGTTTGTGTGCACGATATCGGGGTCTATTTCTTTTATAATCGACCTGAGCTCTAGCGCCTTGGCTATAATCCTTTTAATATTTCCCGTCTTTGCGCGCATCATATCCCACAGACGCACTTCTATACCCATGTCTCTTGCGCTTTCAGCCATCCCGCCTTCACCCGGGCAAAGAAGAAACGGCTCGAAAGATCTCCTGTTGAGCCCTTGTAAAAGCTCCAAAAGACTTATCTGCCCACCGCTGAAAACTTCAGCTCTGTTTGCTATGTATAATATCCTCATAAAGCCCTTCTATCCTGGAAAGCATAATCTTAATATTGAACTTCTTTTCAAAAACTTTTTTTGCTTCGGCGCCCATAATCATT
>Ga0180431_10003766_pt1 | contig 19259 bp, 13 predicted proteins | sample SS_ome_11_FD_132459 | JGI IMG/M metagenome (GOLD analysis project Ga0180431, IMG submission 132459) | Hypersaline lake sediment archaeal communities from the Salton Sea, California, USA - SS_1_MS_1 metaG | ecosystem: Environmental > Aquatic > Non-marine Saline and Alkaline > Hypersaline >... | reverse complement strand
GGATACGCCAATGGTGCTGATGCCTTTGTGTTTCAGGTGACCGATGCGATAAAGAAGCTGCCCGAACGGCGCGGCGTGAGCAAGCACATGCTGGTTAAGAAGCCTTTCAGCAATTATGAGAGCCTGCTCAAGTGGCGCGATATCATCCCCATCGAGGCGGCACGTCGTCCCGATAAGCAGCACATCCGTCTGTCAGCCAACTGGCGCGACAGGAAGGTACTGCTTGGTTTGTGGGGTGTGAAGTGCCGCAAGTGCGGCACGCCGCAGTACGACAACGGTGCTATGAGTACCCCTCCGATTCGAGTATGTGCCAAGTGCCAGTCGCAGGATGATTTCGATGATTACTGTTTCGTGGGAAAGACGGCCAAGGTCTTCAGCTATACACATGACCTGCTGGCTCCGGTTGTCGACCCGCCGGCATCGGTCGTTCTGGTGGAGTTCGAAGGCGGCGGCAGGGCGTTCTTCGACCTCACCGACCGCAATCCGGATGAGATCAAGGTGGGGACGGAGGTCGAGTTGACCTTCAGGAAGCTGCAATTTGACCGCGGGCTCACCAACTACTTCTGGAAAGTCCGTCCGGTGAGGTTTTAAAGGAGGCGAAATGTCGGGAAGCATTAAAGATAGAGTTGCTATAGTAGGTATGGGCTGTACCAAGTTCGGTGAGCTGTGGGACAGGGGGCCCGGCGACATGATTGTCGATGCCGTGAGCGAGGCCTATGCTGACGCCGGCGTAGAGCCGAAGGACATCGAGGCGGCATGGGTCGGCACGCTGTTCAGCGGCAACGGCGGACGGGCCCTGAGCGAACCGCTTAAGCTCCAGTACATTCCGGTTACCAGGGTGGAAAACGCATGTGGTTCGGGGCATGAGGCTATCAGGGGCGCCGCCTATGCTATCGCTGCCGGCATCTATGATATATGCATTGCCGCGGGTTTTGAGAAGCTCAAGGATGAAGGCATGAGCGGACTGCCGGGCATGGAGAACCGCACCAACACGCACTACCAGTCGAGCATGCCGGGGGTATTCGCCATCATGGCTACCAAGTATTTCGACCGCTACGGGCTCAGCCCTGACGAGGGCAAGGCCATGCTGGCAAAGATCTCGGTTAAGAGTCATAAGAACGGGATGCTGAACCCCAAGGCTCATCTCAGGCGCGAGCTCACCGTCGAACAGGTGCTGAACGCGCCCATCATCGCCTGGCCGCTGGGGCTGTTCGACTGTTGCGGGGTCTCCGATGGTGCATCCGCTGCCATACTGTGCCGCGCGGATATGGCCAAAAAGTTTCGCAAGGATCCGGTGTATATAAAATCGCTGCAGATATGTGCCAGCCCTACCTCCGGGCGAATGACCTCGGACTACGACTATACCCATGTGGAGGAGGCCTATCGCGCCGGCGTTGCTGCCTACAAAGAGGCTGGCATCAAGGATCCCCGCAAGGAGATAAGCATGGCGGAGGTCCACGATTGTTTTTCGATCACAGAGGCGGTCACCATGGAGGATATGCAGTTCAGCCCCAGAGGCAAGGTAAAGGAGGATATCGAGGCGGGGACGTTCCAGTTGGATGGGAAGCTGCCGGTGCAGCCGGACGGAGGGCTGAAATGTTTCGGGCATCCGATCGGTGCGTCGGGGATACGCATGATATATGAGCTGTATCTGCAATTGCAGGGAAGGGCTGATAAACGACAGATAAAGGATCCCAAGCTCGGCCTGGCGCATAATATGGGCAATGAGCCCTATGCGCCGGTGGTCAGCGTCTGCATCGTCGGGCTTTAATCGAACAAGTCAGTCGTGAGTATGTGATAAACAGGCCAGTCGATAGCCTGGTAAAAAGAGGATAACCAGAAGGAGGTAAATAGAACACAATGGGTATACTGGATGGAAAGGTTGCAATAGTTACCGGTGCCGGTCGTGGGCTGGGGCGGGCACACGCCCTGGCGCTGGCTGCCGAGGGCGCAAGGGTGGTCGTCAACGACCTCGGCGGGGAGCCGGACGGCTCGGGGAAGTCCCACAGCCCTGCAGACGACGTGGTTAGCGAAATCAAGGCTGCTGGCGGGGATGCCGTAGCCAACTACGATAGCGTAACGGGGTTTGACTCGGCCAAGGGCATCATCGATACCGCCGTCAACAAGTTCGGCAGGCTGGATATCCTGGTCAACAACGCCGGTTTTCTCAGGGACAGGATGACCTTCAAGATGTCGGAGGAGGAGTTCGACAGCGTTATCGCCGTCCACCTCAAGGGTACGTTCAACTGCGGTCGGTGGGCATGTGCCTACTGGTACGAGCAGAGCAAGGCGGGCAATCAGATCAACGGTCGCCTGATCAACACCGTTTCCCATGCCGGACTCGGCGGCAATGCCGGTCAGCCCAACTACGGCGCGGCCAAGGGCGGCATCGCAGCTCTGACAATGGTGTGGGGTCGGGAGATGGCTAAGTATGGTGTAACCTCAAACGCCATCGCACCGATGGCGCGGAGCAGGATGACGCTGGGTTCGCCGATGACGCTGCAGATCATGGGGGAAAAGCCGCCTGAGGAGGGCTTCGATATGTGGGCGCCGGAGAACCTTTCGCCTCTCGTAGTCTACCTTGGCAGCGATAAGGCGCAGGATATAACCGGCCGTATCTTTACCGTGCAGGGCGGTAAGCTGCAGGTATTCATACCGTGGACGCCCGGTCCATTTGTCGATATCGGAAAACGGTGGACTGTAGGTGAGCTGGACAAGCGGATACGCGAGCTGGGCGATCTCACCATGCCGCCATTCCCCCTATAACAGATGATTAATCGATATCCTGTCAGGAATTGAATCAGGCAGAATAGTGTCGAGCCCGGGAGCGATCTTTCAGGGTTGCTTCCGGGCTTTATTTTTCAGAACAGGGCACGGTTCGTCTTAGCATATATTAATAGCGCTTTTGGACTTGACTTATGGTCAGATATGTAGTAGAAGAGTATTCGCCGTCACTAAATCGATAGCGTCAACCGGGTCGTTATGATTGGGGGTGTGCCATGAAGGACAAGAGCAAGGCGCAGCGGATCGAGGAGGAGTTGAGGCAGAGCGAGGAGAGGTATCGAACCCTAGTTGAGATGGAAAAGGACGTGATATTCTCCGTCGATGCCCGGGGCTACATCACTTCAATCAATTCGGCATCGCGGCAATGGGGCTATGAGCCGGAGGAGCTCGTGGGACGACACTTTCTTGAGCTTATCCCTGAAGAATGGCACGAGAAGACGGCTGTTGAGCTGCAGAATCGTCTGCTGCAGGATGGGGAGATTACAGCGGAGACGGTGGTGCTCGACAAAGATGGCAAGCAGAGGCCAATGGAATATAGCGCTATTGTTATAAGGCAGGATGGCGAGTATGCGGGGGCACAGGGGATATGCCGCGATATCTCGGAGCGCAAGTTCCTGGAGGAGACGCTGCGCAGGAACGCTGAAGAACTGGAGATGATCCTGAACACGGTGCCGGCCTTCATATACTACAAGGATATTGAGGGCAGGATAGTGCGCGGGAACTTCGCTGCATTGACCGGCATACCGGAAGAGAGATGGAAAGGGAAGACCGTCTTTGAGCTGCTGCCCAATCTGGCAGAGACGTATCATAAGGACGACATGGAGGTAATATCAACAGGCAAGGCCAAGCGGGGCATCATCGAACCACTGGAGACACCCAAGGGCATACGCTGGCTTCAGTCACACAAGTTGCCAACGAAGGATGAGTCAGGGAATGTCTCCGGCATCATCGGGTTCTCGGTCGACATCACCGAGCGCGTGGAGGTTGAGGAAGCGCTGAAGCAGAGCGAGGAGAAGCTGCGCTTCATGTTCGAGTCCATCGCCGACGGCATAACCGTCACCGACCTTGAGGGCAATATTCAGGATGTTAATGCATCGACGCTGAGGATCTTCGGCTACAGGAGTAAGGATGAGGTTATCGGCAGAGCCGGGCTTGATTTCATTTGTGCTGAAGATCGAGAACGGGCAACTCAAGACCTTATGGCAGTCTTGTCCGAGGGGAGCACTCGGATAGAGGAATACAGGATGGTGGGTAAGGAGGGCAGGGAATTTTACGGCGAGGCCATCGGTTCCCTGCTGCGCGATACCGTGGGCAACCCGACCGGGTTCATCGCTACCATACGTGATGTTACGGAACGCAGGAAGCTGAGGGAGTCCCAGCTATGGGAATCGGAGGAGAAGCGGCGCATCGTTTTCGAGTCCATCGCCGATGGTATAGTTATCATGGATTTGCAGGGCACCATCATCGATACCAACGAAGCGGCTTATCGTATGGGACAATGGAGGTATAAGGAGGATATTATCGGCAAGAGCGGGTTCTCTTTCATATCGGATAAGGATCGTCCCAAATTCCTCGAAGATCTGGTGAAGGTGCTGGAGCAGCGGCAGAGCCTGACTGTGCAGTATGCTGTCAAGGACAAGGATGGCAGGGAGTATGAAAGCGAGACGGTGGCCACATTACTGCGAGATACTGACGGTGCTCCCGTTGGTCTGGTGGCGGTAGTCAGGGACATATCGGAGCGCAAGCGCATGGAGCAGGCGCTGCGGGAGTCGGAGGAGATGGCCAGGGGCATGCTGGAGAGCGCTGCCACCGGTATATACGTGGTGCAGAACGGCAGGTTCCGTTACATCAGCCCCCTGTTCGAAGAGATCACCGGGTATAAAAGCAAAGAGCTGCTCGGCAAGCGGTCGCTGGACTACATACATCCTGACGACATGGAATCGGTCAGGCGGAAGAGCATTGACAGCCTTAAGGGCAAAAGCCGATTGCCACACGAGTTCAGGTTCATACGCAAGGACGGCAGCACGGTGTGGGTACTGGAGAAGGTAGCTTCCATCCAGTACAAGGGTAAGAGGGCCACGATAGCCAGCTTCATGGATATCACCGAGCTGAAACGTGTGGAGGCGGAGCTGGCAAATGCGTACGAGGAGTTGAAAGCGGCGCAGGACTACATGATCCAGTCGGAGAGGCTGCGGGCGCTGGGCGAGATGGCCAGCGGCATCGCCCATGATTTCAATAATATCCTCGCAGTGGTGCTTGGGCGGGCGCAGCTGGCGCTGGAGGATGTCGCCGACCCCAAGCTGAAGAAAGACCTGCAGATCATAGAGCAGACCGCGTTGGATGCATCCACCACGGTGCGTCGTCTGCAGGACTTCGCCAGAGTGCGAGTTGACCGTGCCTTCGAACCTGTCGATATCAATGAGGTCATAGAGAGCGCTGTACACATGGTTGAATCTCGCAGGGTTGAGCTCAAGGAGACAGCGGGCATCACTATCGACATCGTAACGGATGTGAAGCCGGTGCCGCCCGTCATGGGCGATGCCGCGGAGCTACGCGAGGCCCTGCTGAACATCTTCTTCAATGCCATAGACGCCATGCCAAAAGGGGGCACAATCACTGTCGCCAGCAGCAGTGAAGGCGAACAAGTCAAGCTTTCCGTAAGCGATACCGGGGTCGGTATTCCCCGGGAGGTCCGGGGGAAGATATTCGAGCCGTTTTTCACCACCAGGGGCGCTGTAGGCTCGGGATTGGGGCTGAGTGTAACCTACGGCATTGTGCGGCGGCACGGTGGCACGATCGACGTCGATAGCGTTCACGGGAAGGGTTCCAGGTTTACCGTCAGCCTGCCAGTCGCCAGGGACGTGGAGGTTTCTGCACGCAGGGAGCGCAAGGCGACCGCCGCACGAAGCGCCAGGATACTGCTGGTGGATGATGATCCCGAGGTCAGAAATGTGCTCAAGCTGATGCTGGAGCATCTGGGGCATGAGGTGGTGGCTGCCGAGTGCGGCGAGGACGCGGTCAACCTTTTCGAGGCAGGCGATTTCGAGCTGGTGGTCACGGACCTGGGCATGCCCGATATGTCGGGGCGCGAGGTGGCTGGCATCGTCAAAGAAATAAAAGCGGGAACGCCGGTGATCCTGATTACGGGCTGGGGTGTGCAGCTCAGCGAAGAGGATATGCCCGAGATCGACGGGATGATAACCAAGCCCTTCAGCAAGGATATCCTGTCGGCCAAGATAGCCGAACTATTGCCCGGAGAACCGCCCCAGCAGTGAATTATCGATAGAGGAGTTGGTTAAAGGTCAGGCTATGCCGTGGGCTTCCGTGATATGCCGGACGCCGCCAGTATATCCGGGACAACCTCCTCTCGCCCGATGGCCATGATGTGCACGCCATCGCATATCGAGTTATCCTTAAGCTCAGCTATCATGCGGCCTGCAATCTCTATCCCCTTCTTCAGCGCCCCCTCTTTGGGCACGCTGGCAAGCTCGTCTATCAGATTCTGCGGCACGAATATGCCGGGCACGTTTTCGTTCATGAATTTTGCCATCCTGGCCGATACCAGCAATACGATGCCGGCCAGTATCTTAACCGGGAACTGCCGGGCGAATTCCATGAAGCGACTGAAGTTCTCCAGGTCGTATATCGCCTGAGTCTGGATGAACTCGGCCCCCGCCTCGATCTTCTTCTCGAACTTGATAAGCTGGGGCTCGATGGGTTTGGCTTCAGGGGTGACGATGGCGCCGGCGCAGAAGCCGACCGCCCCGTCGAGATCGTTGCCGCCCAGGTCCTTGCCCGATTCCATCTGCCGTATGCAGTGCAGCAGTTGCACCGAGTCCAGTTCGAAGACGCCCTTTGCCTGCTTGTGATCCCCCACCGGCACGGCGTCGCCGGTAAGGCACAGCACATTGTTAATACCCCGGCTGTGCGCGAACAGCAGGTCTGCCTGCAGTGCCATCTGGTTGCGGTCGCGGCAGGTCATCTGGAGTATAGGTTCTCCGCCGTGCTCCCTGATCTCGAGGCAGCCGCCTAGGGATGGGAAGCGCATTACCGAACTCTGGTGATCGGTGACGTTGATGGCGTCCACCGAGTCCTTGAGGATGTCGATGTGGTGACGCATTTTCTCCAGGTTCGTGCCCTTGGGTGGACCGATCTCGCTGGTGACGATGAATTCCTTCGATTTCAGGGCTTCCTTAAAATTCGGTTTCATAGCCCTCCTCCTTGCGGGATCAGGGTTATGCGCGGACGTGGCACAACCTGTGAGTCCTTTATCGGCTGATATTGCCTCATGAGGTCGAGTCTGCCCATCGCCTCCAGACGTCGATATATGAGCGTCCAGGCGCAATCCTTTTGCTTGTCGACCTCGCACTTGCCATCGTTGGTGCCGCCGCAGGGCCCGTTGAGCAGCCCCTTGTGGCAGGCGGTTATGGGGCAGATGCCAGCGGTGTAGCCCAGCACGCATTGACCGCATTGATCGCATACCTCGTGAAAATTGCCAGTGCCGTCCTCGACACCGATAAAGAGCGTGTCAAGCGCAGGGATAACGATCTTGTCAATATAGGAGCCCACCTTCTGTACGCCCAGTGCGCAGGACATCACCAGAATGCAATCAGCGTTCTTGATGGTTCCGCCGATATCATTAAGGGATACCTCGGTCATATCATCGCAGGCGGTGGGGATAACAGTCCACCCTGTAACCATCTTTCCTGTGTCGAGCAGTTTCTGTTTCATGTCCAGGACTTCGTCCCTGCCGCCGGTCCTGGTCATGGTAGCGCAGGTGCCACATCCGATGATGAATATGCGATCCAGACCCTGCAGCATCCGCATGATATCCTCGAGCGATTTTTGTCTGGTTATAGATTTCATGGTTGACCTCCTTGACGGGCCTTAGGTCTCCAGATCGCAGCGCAGGCAGCGTCTGGCCTCCTGACGTGCCATTTCCTCGGTGTACCCACGTTCAATCTCATCAAAACTCCTCTGGCGCAGTTCCACATTTAACTTGGGCATGGCTAATCTCCGCTGACTTTCCCATGACTCATCTTCCGACGGCAATTTATGGACGTCTGCCATGTTCGATTTCAGATCGTACATCTCTACACGGGAGGTATCCTTCGTCAGATATTTATTGATGGCCAGAGCAGCCCTGCGCCCGGCGGCGATGGCCTCTACCACCATGCCCGGCCCGGTTACGAAGTCTCCGCCGGCGAATATCCCGGGCACGTTGGTTGACAACCTGTTGCTGTCCACCACCAGAGTTTCCCATGTGGTGCGCTCCAGCGCGCTGTCGGGGGGCAGGAACGAGAGATCCGGGGCCTGTCCGACGGCGGCGATGATGGTATCGGCAACGATGTGAAAATCGGTGCCAGGTATGGGGACAGGCCTACGCCTGCCTGTGGCATCAGGTTCGCCCAGACTCATCTGCACGCACTGCAGCCCGGTTGCCTTGCCGTTTTCCGTTACTATCCGCGTTGGGCTGACCAGGAAGTTGAACTTGATGCCCTCAGCCACGGCCTCGTCGTATTCCACCTCAGTCACCGGCATCTCTTCCTGCGACCGGCGGTAATATATATTGACCTTTTCCGCGCCGAGGCGCAGCGCTGTCCGCGCGACATCCAGGGCTACGTTCCCTCCGCCGATGACCGCCACCCATGAGCCAATCGCCGGGCGCTGTCCCATCTTTACGTCACGCAGGAAGCGGAGACCGTAGTGGAAATTCGCCAGGTCATCCGCTTCGCCGGGTATGCCGATGCGCTGGCTTTTCTGGGCGCCGGCCGCGATAAATATCGATTCGAAGCCGTCTCTTTTCAAGTCTTCGAGGGTGAAGTTTATGTTAATTGCTGAATTATATTTGATCTCTACCCCTCGCTTAGCTATGTGGTCTATTTCCTTTTGTATAACGGACTTGGGCAGGCGAAATTCGGGTATGGCTACGGAGAGCATGCCACCGCCTGCCGGCAGGGCTTCGAACACAGTTACCGGATAACCCATCTGCGCCAGGAAATAGGCGCAGCTCATGCCGGTGGGCCCGGCGCCAATCACCGCTACCCGCTGGCTTTTAGTGCGAGGGAAGGGCTGTGGATCCGGCAGTTCGTCTATATGTTCGAAGTACCAGTCGGCGGCGAAGCGCTTGAGTTCTCGTATGGCTACCGGCTCATCGAGCTCGCCGCGACGGCAGCGTCTCTCGCAGGGGTGATGGCATATGCGGCCGCAGATGGCAGGGAACGGGTTCCGCTCCCTGATCGTCTCGACCGCTTCAAGGTATTCACCTTCGGCTATGTGTGCAACATACCTGGGCACATTGATCCCGACCGGGCAGGTATGCTGACATGGCGATATCATCAGGGCATCGCATACCGCCGACGGGCACTTTTTCTCCCTGATATGGGATTCGTATTCTTCGCGAAAGTATTTGAGTGTCGTGAGTACCGGATTGGGGCAGGTCTGTCCCAGACCGCACAGCGAGCATTCCTTGGTAGTCATGGCGATGTTCTGCAGGGTATCGATATCTTCATCACTGCCCAGGCCCTGCGTGATCCTGGTGAGTATTTCCAACATCTGCTTTGTTCCCAGACGGCAGGGGGTGCACTTGCCGCAGGATTCAGTCTGGGTGAAGCTGAGGAAATAGCGGGCGACCTCCACCATGCAGGTGCTGTCATCCATGACTACCATGCCGCCTGAGCCCATTATCGAGCCGAGCTTGGCCAGGGTGTCATACTCTACGGGGGTATCGAGGAACTGTGCCGGGATGCATCCACCTGAAGGGCCGCCGGTCTGCACCGCTTTGAAGCGTTTGCCCCGCGGTATGCCGCCTCCGATGTCGAAAATTATGTGGTTCAGCGTCGTTCCCATAGGCACCTCGACCAGGCCGCTGTTTACGATCTTGCCTGTGAGCGCGAACACAGCTGTGCCCCTGCTTTTCTCGGTGCCGATGCCGGCAAAGTACTCTGCACCCCGGTCGATTATGACCGGTACGGTGGCCAGCGTCTTAACGTTGTTGATGATGGTTGGCTTGCCATCGAGGCCAGCCTGTGCCGGGAACGGAGGGCGCGGGCGCGGCATGCCGCGACGGCTCTCGATGGAGGCGATAAGGGCTGTCTCCTCGCCGCATACGAAGGCGCCAGCCCCCTCTTTAACATTGATGGTAAAATCGAACGCCGAACCCAGGATTTTCCTGCCCAGGAAGCCATTGTCCTCTGCCTGTTTCAGCGCTGTGCGGAAGCGGCTGACCGCCAGCGGGTATTCAGCGCGAACGTAGATAAAGCCTTCGCCGGCGCCTATGGCGTATCCGGCGATGGTCAAGCCTTCGATTACAGCGTGGGGGTCAGCTTCGAGTATCGATCGATCCATGAAGGCGCCGGGGTCGCCTTCATCGGCATTGCAGATGACATACTTGGGCTCGCCCGGTGCGTTGCGACAGAATTCCCACTTCTTGGCTGTTGGGAAACCGGCGCCACCACGGCCGCGGAGGCCAGCCTTTGCCACTTCCTCCAGCACCCCTTGAGGGGTCATGGTCAGGAGGGCTTTATTCAGCGCATTGTATCCGCCCTGTGCTATATACTCCTTGATATTCTCGGGATTTATGCGTCCGCAGTTTCTCAGGACGAGACGCTGCTGGTTTTTGTAGAAATCTACATCCGAATATCGTGGTATGGCAGAACCACTCGTTGGATCATGATATAAGAGACGCTCAACGTACTTTTTGTGCTTCGAATGCGAGCTAATTATCTCGGGGGCATCCTCAGGCTGGACTCTCAGGTAAAAGATTCCGTCGGGTTCGACGACCACGCTGGGTCCCTGCCCGCAAAGGCCATGGCCGTGGCACCCGGTGAAACTCACTTTACATCTCGTTGCCTTCTGTCGTTTTACCTCCGCTTTCAAGGCCTTGTAGACTGCATCCGAGCCCATCGAGAGGCAGGGTGTCTCCTGGCAGACCAAAAAAGTGGTTTGCTTCATTTGCTTTGACATCCTACTTCTCCGCCTCCCTTCTACCTAGGACCTGGGATACCTTCTTGGGGTTCATATTGCCATAGGTCTGATTCCCGATGACGATATTGGGAGCCAGGGCGCAGACACCTATACAGGCGACCGTCTCCAGAGTGTACTCGTAGTCCGGCGTTGTTTCTCCCTCCTCCAGTCCGAGGTTCTGCTTCACTAATTTGAGTATCGTCTTACCGCCGCGGACATGGCATGCTGTGCCGCGGCATACCCTGACAATATTTCGGCCTCTCGGTGTTGTATAGAGCTGTTCATAAAAGGTAACTACACCCTGTATTTGTGACGGGAACAGGCCGCATGCCCTGGCGATGGGATAGATGGCTGGCGGTGGAACGTATCCATAAACTTTCTGCACTTCCTGCAGCATGGGGATCAAGGGCCACCTCTGCTCGGTGTAACGGGAAATGATTTCCATCACAGGAGCTAGATCGATTTCAGTGACAGCCTCTGTTTTATTCATCGGCATCTACCCTCTCCAACCTGACGGCGCATGCCATCATTGCAGGCGATTTTGTTTGCGGGTCCAGGCGGGTGCTGAACAGCCGGTTAACCGGCTTTGACGGGAAGCATGCAGGGATGAAAGCCATCCCCGGTGGCAGGTTATCCACCACTCTGGCCTTGGTTATTATCTCACCTGCCTCCGATACGATCCGTACCCCGTTGCCATCATTGATGCCAAGTCTCTCCGCATCGGATGCGCGGATCTCCAGGTATGGATCGGGTGCGAAGCGTGTAAGTCGTTGAGATCTGGAGGTGATGACGCCTTCACCTGAATGATACAGGACACCTCCCGTCAGGAGCCTGATATCGTAACCGTTGCTAGCGGTCTCTGCAGGAGGTGCATACTGGACTGGCAGGAAGCGTGCGAAACCGGCGGGGAATCGTCCTTTGTATAACCGCCTGGCTTTGGCCAGCATCTTCTCGGTCTCAGCTTGATGATGACCTCTGGTTCTGGAATATGCGGACTCTGCGGCCTGATAGAATGGTACCATGTCCTGTATCTCGCTCGTTACCTCTTGCAGCGTGGTGAATGGTAGCGGTGTGCCCATCCTCTCCGCCAGTTGCAGTATTATCTGCCATTCGGGCAGGGAGTTGCCCACCGGACGTGTCGCTTCATGTAATCTCTGTACCCTTCCCTCGAAGTTGGTGAAAGTCCCCTCTTTCTCAGCGAAGCAGGCTGCCGGCAGCACCAGATTTGCCAGGGCGGTTACATTTGTCGGGAACATATCGACAACCATCAGGAATTCAAGAGAAGCAAGGGCTTCTCTGATGCGGTCAGGGTCTGGCAAACTTAATAACGGGTCATCCCTCGATATGATCATAGCTCTGATCTTGCCCTCCCGTGCCTCCTCGAACATCTCGAGGGCCGTCAGCCCGACGCGGGGAGGCAGCGCTGACCCCCATTTTTTCTCGAAAACTTCTCTGGCGTGAGCATCCTCGACACTTGCATATCCGGGGAGCAGATCGGGCAGTGCCCCCATATCGCAGGCTCCCTGGCCGTTGCAATCCTGTTGAATTACAAAGATGCCCCGGTTAAGACCGATATCGCCGGTCAGCATCGCCAGGTTGGCGAGGGCGGTGACGCTGTCCGTGGCGTTCGGGTATTGCGTTATCCCGTTCCCGATGACTATTGCTGCTATGCTGGCTTCAGCGAACAGCCGCGACGCAGCGTATATTTCTTCGCCGGGCACGCCGGTGATACGCTCTACATACTCGGGAGTGTACTTTGCTACATCCCCCTTGTAGGATTCAAAGTTCTCGGTTTTTCTGGAGACACATTCGTCATCCATCAGGCCCTGAGATATGATGATGTTAGCCATACCGTTAATGAGGGCCAGATCCGTTCCCAAACCGGGCTTTAACCAGTGACTCGCAAATGCCGTCAGTTTAATCTGCCTGGGATCTATGACTACAAGTTTTGCCCCTGCATATTTAACTGCCCGTTTCACGGCGAAACCTATGGCTGGAGCCGACTCGGTTAAGTCTGTGCCAAAGACCATGATAACCTCGGACTGCTCAAGCGACTCCAGCGTCCCGGTGCTGCCAGGGAAACCGGTAGCCGCTCCCAGTCCGGAGATGCTGGTAATGCTGGAGCGGCGGCTGGTATTGTCGATATTATTAGTTTGCATCAGGGAGCGAGCCAGCCTTTGCCACAGATAACATTCCTCGTTGGTACATTGTGCTGAGACGAGGAAAGCGATGCAGTCTTTGCCGTAGGTGTCCTGTATACGTTTGATCTCGCTGGCCGCTGTATCGAGTGCGTGTTCCCAGGATGCAGCTTCGAGGTTTCCATCGACCCTGACCTGTGGCGTTAAAAGCCTGTCCTTTGAGTAGATGAAATCGAAACCATAGCTGCCCTTAGCGCACAGGGCGCAGCGATTGATGCCATTGCCAGGCATGGAGCGCACTATCCTATCGCCTTTCACCTCCAGTTCTACGGAGCACCCGCAGCCACAGAGGGGACATGTGGTCGCTACCCCTGAGCTGGCTGTCACTCTGAATTCGTGCTGCCTCTCCATCAGGGCACCGGTGGGGCAAATAGCGACACAGCTGCCGCAGAAGGTGCACTCTGACTTCTCCAGCGGCATGTCATTGAGGGTGGCTGGTTTTGAGCCGAAACCGCGCCCGCTGTATTCGATGGCGCCTTCAACCACCAGCTCCTGGTCAACCCGGATACATTTGGCGCAGAGTATGCATTTGCTGAGGTCTCTCTCTATAAAGGGATTAATTTCCTCGATAACAGATGAAAGGGGCGCACGGCTCAAACCTATCCGACCTATACCTGCCTCCGCCGCGATCCGTCGCAGATCGCAGCGGTTGCCTTTATCGCACACCAGGCACGAGTCGGGGTGGCTGGCAAGGATGAGTTCCAATATAGTCCTTCTTCTCGCTTTTACCTTGGGGGATTCCGTGTTGATGACCATTCCCGTAGCAATCGGGGTGACGCATGACGCGGCGAGGGCACCGGTACGCTCGTCCTCCACAAGGCAGATGCGGCAGGCACCGATGGGTTTTAGGTTTGGATCATAGCACAGGGTGGGGATATCGATGCCTGATTCCCTCGCCAGCTCCAGGATGGTCATCCCTGTGTGGCCGCTTACTTCTCGTCCATTTATGGTGATAGTAATTGGCTCCAATAGCAACCTCCCTGCAGGCTAAGCGCCGGATATGTGAACCTGTGTATACATGAATTTGCGTAATTTCAGGATTTGTCAGGATCTGGCGCGGGCCTTTGCAGGCGCGTTCCCACATAATGTACCGCCCTTATAGCGTTCACCAGCTGGGAGCTGGCTGATCGCTTGGGTATGAATCCAAACGCTCCCAGGTTTTCGGCGGCGGTGATATTCTCTTCATCATCGTACTGGGATAGCATTACAACCCTGGTTTTGGGGTATTTTTTGTATATCTGCTTGGTCGCTTCCAGCCCGTCCATCTCGGGCATCACGATGTCCATTATCACCAGATCAGGGGAAAGCTCACCCACTTTCTGCAGTGCCACCTTACCATTCTCAGCTTGACCTACTACATCTATATCGCTTTGCAGATCCAGTACGGACTTGACCCCGTCCCTGACCACCGCGTGGTCATCCACTATCAGTACCCTTATGCGCTTGGTTGCCTTAGCCAGGATAGTCTGGGCTCTGGTGGCCAGTGAGCCTGGCTCAATTGGCTTGGCCAGGTATTCCTCGGCGTCTATCAATAGTGCCTCATCCCTTCTCCACCCTTTGACGAGTTGCTTTTCAGGGGGGGCATCCATCACTATGACCGGCAGGTCCTTGGTGGTGGGATTCGACCTCAACCATTGATGCAGTGCGAAAGCCTCTCCCCTGGGGCTTATTGTCCCCAGGATTATAAGGTCAGGGTTCATCTCCTTAACCGCTTGCTGTGCCTCTTCCTTGCTGGCGGCGACGGCAACTTCGCACACATCACTTTCCAGGGCGCTTTTTAAAGCTGAGGTGAAATCAGGCTCGTCATCCACGATCAGGATCTCTTTTTTATCTTCCTCTCGTTTCTCCTTCATGACGCACCTCCCACTTAACAGCTTCTGTGGTTTTATGGTACATCGCCCAGTCCTGCACGCATATAGGGACTTGCCCTTGGATATGGCAGAATTACCCCTTGAATTCTCCGCAAGCCGCCCTTTTCGATCTATATTGCTAGGCGTTATTGCGTTTCGGGGTGTACAGTGTAAAAGGGTGGGAGGGTGTTCGCTGGGAAGTTGCCGGTATTGCTTATGCCATCAGACATCAATAAGTCCCCTGCGCACCGCATATTTGACCAGATCGATGCGGTTGGTGATGTCCAGCTTTACCATGAGGTTTCTCTTGTGGCCTTCAACGGTTTTGGGGCTGATTACCAGAGTATCAGCGATCTCCTGGGTTGTACGTCCCTCTGCCACTAGGATGAGCACATCCCTTTCCCGGTCGGTCAACTGTTCGTAGGGATCACATCTGACACGGGCTGCTGCCTCATGTTTATAGTCTTCAACGAACAGCTTGGCTATGGAAGGCGATAGATATGAGCCTCCGGAAAATACAGCCCGTATCCCGGCTGTGAGTTCGGAAGATGCTGCCGCCTTGCTGATGAATCCATTGGCCCCGGCCTGTATAGCCGGGAAGACGTGCTCTTTATCATCATACTGTGTCAGTACCAGTATTTTTATCTCGGGGAATCTTTTGCGTATGCGGCGTATGGCTTCCAGCCCGCCCATGACGGGCATGGCAATATCTATCAGCACGACATTCGGATGTATTTTTTCAACCTGTTCCAGCCCCTCTCTCCCATTGGATGCCTCGCCTGCTATCTCCATGTCGCCGGCAAGTTCCAGCAGGCTGCGAAGCCCCTCCCTGACAATGGTGTGGTCATCCACTATCAGCAGCTTTATCTTGTGCATCAACTCCGCTCCAGTATACGGGTACTTTTACTGTGATCCGGGTACCCTGCCCGGGCTGTGACCGGATATCGCAGGTGCCCCCGATAAGGCTTGCCCTCTCTTTCATGCTGAATAGACCACGTCCCCTGCCGCTCTCGTCCACCTCGATGGGCTTTAACGCATCGAACCCCCTGCCGTCATCTTCTATTTGCATCACGACCTCGTTTGGAATGCGACGCAGGCTTATCACCACGTTCCGTGCCTGTGAGTGCCAGGCTATATTTGAGATTGCCCCCTGGAAAATGCGGTAAAGCGCAAATTCCACCTCTGAAGGCAGGCGTTTCTCCATGCCTTCGTGCTGTATCCTCACGTTGATCTCTGTCGACTGGAGGCGGGTCTGGGCATACTGGTTGATAGCGGGCACCAGTCCCAGGCTGTCAAGGGCAGTTGGCCGGAGGGACTTCATGATGCTGTTTATTTCCGAATTGAGCTGGTGAGTTATCTCGTAGCATTTCTCAAGCTTGGCCTTGAACTCAGCGTCACCGTAGTCATGGGTATTGGCAATGCTCAGCAGCGCTTTCATATTGAGTGATAGCCCGGTGAGCGACTGTGTAGTCTCATCGTGTAGCTCGCGAGCAACCCTGCCCCGCTCCACCTCCTGAGCTATCAGCATGTAACGTGCGAGTTGGCGATAGTTCTCCCGTTCCTTTCTCAGCCATTCATACAGTTTGGATTGCTCGATGGCAACGCCTACCTGGTCGCCGATGGCATGTAACAGATGCATGTCATTTTTAGTGAAGTGGTGTGGCTCGCGGCTGGCAACGTTAAGTACTCCCAGGACATTGTCCCTCGCTCGTAGCGGGACGCTGATGAATGCCTTCAGCCCCTCTGTGCTTATCAGGTCTCGCATGGCAGCGCGGGGGTCTGTAGATATATCTTCGAGGAGGACAGCCTTTCCACTCTGAGCTACCCTCCCAGCGATTCCCTCACCGAGCTTGAGCTGCATCTTTTCCACATACTGCTGCGACAGGCCGCGGTAGACACGATATGAAAGTGTCCCTGTCAGGTCATCGATGAGCAGTATGCCTCCTATATTCCCTTTCATGGCATCCAGAACGGCGTTAAGCGCGACATCCAGTATAGCGTTCAGATCCGTCATCCCGCTCACCGCTGCCGAGATGCGACTCAGCGTTAAGAGTGCGCTGTACTGTTTATCGCTCTCGTGGCTATCTGCCGGACCAGTTTCTAACACGGCAGGATCGTCAGGTTTCAAATCTTCCATTCTGCCCTCTGAACGCATCGAATCTCCCGTTTTTATCCGCTTTTCGTTGCTCTGTTGTCGATGTATAAGAATTCAAATGATATTCGTATTGCGGTTCGTTGTCAAGACACGAACGTACCGGCGATCGAAACTTATGTCAGGGCATCGATATCGTAGAATATTATATAACGTCGGACTTCTGACGGTAAGAATTGAGGTTGTACTGCATCTGGATTACACGCTCTAGATCGTATCTCACCGATATCTTTCGGGAAATATTTTAGATTTGACGATATCGCTCACTGCATCCAGCGCTGGCGAGTCGCCCAGCTCCAGTATAGGTTCGCCGATAAGGTCGTTGTAAGCGACGCTCTGGTCCTGCGGTACGTATCCCAGTACCTCGATGCCCAAATTGCCGGCCGCCTGCTGCAATAGCTCTATGTTATCGCTCACTCGATTGAACACCAGTCCCAGCCTGTCACACTGGATGACCTTTTCATTCAGTATCATATCCTTCACCTGGGCAGCTGTCTGTATGCCTCGCGACGTGGCATCGCTGACGATGATCAGGGTATCGATATGGCCTGCGACCTGTCTGTTCAGCTGTTCCAGTCCGGCTTCGCCATCGATGATGATGGTGTCGAAGCTCTTTGACAGCGTCTGTATCGCCTGTTTCAGGACGCTGTTAATCGGGCAAAAGCATCCCAGCGTTTCCGTACGACCCATGGCCAGAAGAGCGTAGTTGTCCATCTCATGCAGGGCTTCGAATAACATGTAGTCAAGCTTATCTACTACCTGGTGTTTCTCTGCTTCCTTTCCGCCCCTTGCTGTTTGGATTATCTCCTCGCGAATCTGTCCCAGGGTTCGTTTCACCCTGACACCGAGTGCGAGAGGCAGGCCCATAGCCGGGTCGGCGTCGATAAGCAACAGCTTGCCAGCCCTGCCGCTTTCCAGCAGGACTTTGGTAACCATCGCCGTGAACGCAGTCTTGCCGGTACCGCCCTTGCCGCAGACTGCCACAATCCTGTTGGTTATCTTAGTATTTGCCTCTGGCATCTCTCTTTTCCTTTGTATGCGAACAATTTATTTTCCTTGACTGGCTTTATTGCTTTTAGTTTTTTTCCTCTTGCGAACTTTGATCATCTCTTTAATGTCATCGCACACTGCCCTGTCGGGACACGAGTCGCAGTCAAGCGCTGAGAAGCACTCGATATCAAATCCCTTGGCTTTCCATGTATTCTTAACTATATTTTCGGAGATCTCCTGAACCTGCTCCCCGATTTTCTCCAAGGGTTCAAGGTCGTTTTTATTGGAGGTGACGAACAGTACCTCAATGGCCTGTATCTCTGGTACGGCCGATCTATAGATAGACATCAATGCCTTGCCCAGTATCTCTAAGTCGAATCCTTTCTGAACCGCATCCCGACTGACCCTGCTCCATGTACGCCTTGGAACGCTCTTGATCATGTAGCCCTCTATCTGGTCGCCGACATGCTGGCAGCGCTCAAGCTCGCCATGCTTGTCAGCGGTCAGTTCTTTACCTCCTATCAGCAGAACCTGTCCGAAGGGCAGGCTGGCGTCCTCCGACTGCGGTATGTCAGGGCCGATGAGGGTGATCCTGCCGTCCTGCAACAGCGAAGGGTTGTCGGTCCACAACATGAACGACACCGAGCCGACATCCGGGCTGCCCAGTTCGGTGAAGGTGTCCGAGCGCAGTATCACGCCCCCGCCGGTGCTGGGGCCCACCCGTACCGGCAACCCCGACACGATATCATCGACTGTGGAGGGACAGCGGAACTCGCTTGCAGGGCTCCCCTGATCCTTGAGATCCTCTACATAGCGTACAAGCTTCTCGATATAAGAGTCAAAGATAGCCATAGTGCTGTTCTCCGTCCGAAGCGCCGTGAGTGAGAGATATGAAGTTCAAGACCCGTCCCTGAACGGAACAAACCGACCTTTCTTCCGCCATCGCCCGGGTGGCGATTGAATTAAAGTCCATCTATAATTCTATGAGCCGACTAGGTGGACTTGACTTCCGACTGCTGGCTCACCCTCTCCGCTGCGATGACTGCAGCACCCACCGCCCCCGCGATCTGCGGGTCCTCCGGCAGGTGGATAACCTTAACTCCCAGCTTCTGCTCCAACGCTTTGGCTAGGCCCTCGTTCTTGGCACAGCCGCCGGTGAGCACCACGTCTTCTACCAGCCCCACCTTCCGCACCATCGAGTTCAGCCTGCCGGCAACCGAGTTGTTGACGCCAGCGGCGATATCGATCACGTCCATGCCCTCGTTGATCAGGGTCACCACCTCCGACTCGGCGAACACGCTGCACTGGCTGGTGATATTG
>Ga0180431_10003764_pt1 | contig 19260 bp, 17 predicted proteins | sample SS_ome_11_FD_132459 | JGI IMG/M metagenome (GOLD analysis project Ga0180431, IMG submission 132459) | Hypersaline lake sediment archaeal communities from the Salton Sea, California, USA - SS_1_MS_1 metaG | ecosystem: Environmental > Aquatic > Non-marine Saline and Alkaline > Hypersaline >... | reverse complement strand
GTCCAGATGGCGGTCAGTAGGCGCAGGGAGTTCCTTGCGGATGCCTCGGGTGCTGAGCTAACAAGGTACCCTGATGGTTTAGCTGATGCCTTGGAGAAGATATCCAAGGTTAACACGGGGACAATGAAGGTGAGTGAATCAGTGAGTCACCTCTTCATCAGCGACCCCAATAGAACCGCTCTAGACGCCATCTACAGCACACATCCTCCAATAGAGGAGCGGATCAAACGGCTACGCGAGATGTAGTCTAAACCCCTTTTTGTTAAACCCTATTTTCTAGATAGTTTTTTCTCCCCCTAGCCCACTGAATATACAGTGATTTCTAATGGTTAAGGCAGTAAATGGATTGGTCAACATCCTAGAGCAAGAAGGAGTAAAGCAGGTCTGTACCTTCCCCACGAGCCACATAAACAACGCAGTGGGAGAGGAAGGAGCCCCCGAGTTATTCATGGTACGAGATGAAAGATACGCGGTCTCAGTAGCAGACGCGATAGGTCGCCTGAGTAACGGGAAGCAGATCGGTGTCTGTACCGTGATGGGTGGAGTGAACGCAGCAGGTACACAGATGGCGTATGGAGCCATGGCTGAGGCGTATGAGGACTCGGTTCCATTGCTATGTCTTACGGATGGGGTTCCAATCAATGTCTTGGGGAGAGAAAGGTACAACATACAGGAAGGTTTCAGGAGCGTAACCAAATGGATCGGCTACATCAACCAAGCTGAAAGAGTACCAGAGTATATGCGCAGGGCTTTCACGGAGCTAAGAACAGGGAGACCTAGCCCAGTACTCTTAGAGGTGCCTCGGGGACTAGGTGAATACCATGTCAAGGATTATCCGTATACTCCAGTCCAAGGTTGGAGGAGTATGGGTAACCCCTCTGATGTTGAGAAAGCTGTAAAGGCGTTGAGAAAAGCCGAGAACCCCCTTCTCTGGGTTGGTCAGGGGGTTTTCAGCGCAGATGCAGTGAAGGAGCTCTATAATTTCGTTGATATGGCGGAGCTCCCGGTTCTTACTACGTTGAAGGCGAAGAGCGTCTTCCCTGAGAATCATGAGTTATCCATTGGGGTACGTGGTGAGCCAGCTGAGCGTTTCTTGAGGAAAGCCGATCTAGTATTGACCATAGGAGTGGGTTATACTCCAAGTGGCTTCATGCATACGATACCGGATGCTATGCACAAAAAGATCATTCAGGTAACCAACGACCCCCACGATCTAAACAGAGACTATTCTGTTGATCACGCTATCTTGGGTGATGCCAAGCTGGTGCTCAAGCAGTTACTAGCTGAGTTGGAGAAACAGGGAGCACCAAAGAGAAACGAGTCCTTGGTCAAGGAGATAGAGGACGCTAAGAAGGCGAAACAAGCGAAATACGGTCCCTTGATGGAGTCCAGTGACAAACCCATAAACCCCTACAGGGTCTACGCCGAACTCATGAACACCCTCAACATGGAGAAAAGCCTAGTAACCCATGAATCAGGAAACACCAGAGACCAGCTAAGCACAGTCTATGAGGCTAGAATTCCCCACGGTTTCTTGGGCTGGGGCAACGTGACCACTCTCGGCTATGGACTAGCAGGAGCCCTCGGAGCCAAGTTGGTTTATCCTGATTGGGAGGTTGTGAGTGTCTCGGGTGATGCCGGCGTGGGTTACCAGATGGGAAACTGGGAGACCATGGTCAGACACAAGATGGGAATAACCACCATCCACATCAACAATGATGGATTCGGCGGATATGGACCCGGGTTCTGGGGCAAGGGACATAGCCCATACACCTTTGAACTTACACCCAGCAAGGTCCAGAGCACAGCCAAGGTAGCGGAAGCCCTCGGGATACAATCTGAGCGGGTAGATGACCCTGATGAGGTGGCGCCAGCATTGAAGCGCGCTTTAAAGGCGAATAGTGCCAATAAGCCATACTTGTTGGAGATTATCTGTAGTAAGTATCCTGTTTATCCAGGTTGGATACGAGGTTAATTCCGTATCTTTTTTTATTTCATACCTCTCAGTAGGGAGAGTGTAATCGATGACAGCTCTAAAGGGAATTAGAGTCCTTGACCTGACTCATGCCCACGCTGGACCAATATGCACCTTGTACATGGCAGCCATGGGTGCAGATGTAATCAAGATAGAACCCCAGTGGGGAGACATGACACGCATGTTCCCACCCCTCATAAAAGGACAGAGCCCATACTTCCTCTTTCTGGGTAGAGGCAAGAAGGGAATAACTCTTGACCTCAAGAAGCCGGAAGGCAAGGAGATCTTCATGGAGATGGTGAAGAAATCCGATGTGGTGATGGAGAACTTCAGTCCAGGTACCATGGATCGTCTCGGACTAGGATGGGATGTGCTCCAGAAGCTAAACCCGGGTATCATATATGCTAGTATCAGCGGGTTCGGGCATACTGGTCCATGGAAAGATAGACGCAGCTTTGACCCCATCGCACAGGCTACCAGTGGATTCATGTGGCTTATGAAGGACGCAGTTGACCCAGAGGGTCCACCGATTCAAGCCCCAGACGCCATAGCAGATACTATCCCGGGGTTCACAGCCCTCATAGGCATATTGGCTGCCTTAGTGAGTAGAAACCAGACCGGTAAGGGGCAAAGGGTTGATGTAGCCCAGATGGACAGCATGATGGCTTGTATGCAAAGTTTCAGCTTCTGGAACATCGCACAGATGAGCTTCATGAGCGCAGGAAGATCGGGAAGAACGGGTTTAGGTGGATTAAGCAAGACCCTTGACGGGTATGTTATGTTCAGTCTACCTCCTGGCAGGATAACTGACTGGTTCAAGGAACTTCTTGGCGTTGAGGAGCTGGAAGAGGATACAGCGAGCAAATGGGTCGCTGAAAGGACCACAGATGAGGTTGTGGAAGAGTTGGTGAAGATAGGTGTTCCCGTTGGTGCAGTAATGGACCTTGAGGAGGCCCAGAAAACCCCGCAGGCTGTGGCTCGTGAGATGTTCGTCAAGGTAGAGCATCCTGTTATGGGTGAGATAGTTGAGCCCGGTTTCCCCATCAAGTTCAGTGAGACCAAAGGGGACCTTAGTGAGCCTGCGCCCCTACTGGGGGAGCATACTGTTGAGGTGTTGACTAGAGTCCTTGGTTTAAGCCCTGAGAAGCTTGAGGAGCTAAGGAAGAAGGGCGTAGTCTAGCCGTTTACCTTTTTTATTCATACCCCTATTCTCATGGATCGCGTTGAACGTAGAGATAGATGATGAAAAGCTGGTTGAGCTTCTCAAGGATCTCGTTAAGATTGACTCCGTGAACCCATCACTGGTCCCGGGAGCAGCCGGGGAGGCAGAGATCGCCGAATACTTGAGGGAATGGATGATTGCTCAAGGGTTAGATACTGAACTAATTGTGGTTGAGCCCGGTAGACCAAACGTGGTTGGTGTATTGAAGGGCACAGGGGGTGGAAAATCCCTGATGCTAAATGGGCATATTGACACCGTGGGAGTTGACTACATGACTATTGATCCATTCGACCCCAAGGTTGAAGACGGTAGGCTCTATGGGCGTGGTAGCTTTGATATGAAGGGGGGATTGTCAGCGAGCCTAGGTGCGGTTAAAGCTATTGTTGATTCTGGTGTTGAGTTGAGTGGAGATGTTGTTGTAGCTTGTGTCTGTGATGAGGAGTTTGCCAGTATAGGTACTGAGCATTTGATGAAGGATCGGAGAGTAGACGCGGCTATTATCGGGGAATTTACTGGATTCAATATTCAGGTAGCCCACAAGGGGTTCGCGTGGATCGATGTAGTGACCCATGGATTCGCCGCCCACGGCAGCGCATACAAGTCAGGAGTGGATGCAATCGCCAAGATGGGGCACGTTCTCATCGGATTGGAGGCACTCCAAAATATCTTACTGGAAGATGAACATCCATTGGTGGGACCGGGGAGCGTTCACGCGAGCATCATTGGGGGTGGACGCGAACTGAGCACGTATCCTGATAGGTGTAAGCTGGAGATCGAGAGACGGCTGATACCCGGGGAGACTCGGGAAGACGTAGAGACCGAGATGCAGCATTTATTACAGAGTCTCAGCGAGGATGACCCCAAGTTCAAGGCAGATTACAAGATCACTTTCTACCGGGGACCCATGGAGATCAGCCCAGAAGAGGAGATATGCAAGCTTCTAGAGGAGGAGACAAAGAGGATATTGGGCGTTGTGCCACGATTCATTGGAGGCTCTGGGTGGATGGACACCCAGATCATCTATGAGAAAGGAATACCGGCTGTGGCTTATGGACCCAATGGGGATGGCGCTCATGCAGCTGTTGAGTGGGTTGACTTGGACTCAGTCTACAAAGGAGCACAAGTCCAAGCAGAGGTTATCAAACGTTTCTGCGCCTAATCTAGTTCGCTTATCCATGCGAACCTTTTCTCGGTATCCAAGAAACCAATGCTATTGATGCCTGTTAGATATCCACAGACCTCACCGGGGTTGATTATCAGCACCCCGTTTTTCTCGGAAATTGATGATTTATGCAAATGCCCCCTAACGACTACATCGTAATCGCCATTGAACGCCTTGTCTTCGTCCTGTTTTCGGTGCCCATGCATTAACGCGATCTTGAGACCATCGACCTCAACCTCAGTAAAATAGCCCCTGAGATCGCATCCCACCTCAGAGTAAACTCTCTTTAATGTCTCTGTCTCAGCGCAATTATTCCCGAAGACGCCTATGAGGGGAACATCAAGCTCAGCGTATGGCTTGGCTGTGAATGCTGAGATATAGTCGCCAGCATGTAGTACGAGCTTGACCCTTTCCTCTTTGAGGCGCTCTATCGCCTTCTTGATGTATGGGACATTATCGTGGGTGTCTGAAATTAATCCAATTATCATTATTTTATCAACTCCAAATAGCGGTTATAGGCGTTTTCCCACTCCAACCCATCTTTGGGGTAATACTCCCGAAGCTCAAGGGTCTCTTTTAGCACCGATCTTGCCTCGCTGATGTCCCGCAGTAACCCAATGCACTTGTACTGAACTATGGCGTTTCCCAGAGCCGCTGCCTCAACAGGCCCAGCGATTATTTTTCTCTGAGTGATGTCTGCAGTATGCTGGTTGAGGAATTGATTCAATGAGCCTCCCCCAATCACATTGAGGATATGATAATGCTTGCCAGTAATAGATTCCAATTGTTCAAGACCACGAAGATAACTCAAGGCAAGGCTATCATAGACACACCTGATGTGCTCCCCCATGCTCATAGGCTCGGGTTCACCATGCTCCCTGCAGTACTCTATTATCCTTGAGGTCATTTCTCCCGGCGCCATGAACCTTGGATCAGCTGGGTCGATGATTGATCTAAAAGCCTCGGTGCCCGTTGCCAGCTGGTTGAGGTCATCATAGGTTACCCTTGAGCCCTTACCGGTCCATTCACGGAGAAGCTCCTGTTCAAACCATAGTCCGGGGAGGTTTCTTAAGAGCCTGTTTGTTTTCTCTACGCCCCCCTCATTGGTAAAGTTCTGCTGATATACCTCGTCATTGATTATCGGTGTCTTGGTCTCGGTTCCTATGAGGCTCCATGTTCCGCTACTGAGGTAGATAAAATCAGTGTCTGTGGTTGGAACCGCTACCACGGCGCTTCCTGTATCATGACAGGCTGGAACCGAGACGTTCATGCTCTTCATTGTACCAAGGATATCCCCAGGATACACGATATCGGGAAAAATCTCAACAGGTACTCCAATCGCCTCAAGAATATCTTGGTCCCAGCGCTTCTCTAATGGATTATAACACTGAGTACTAGTTGCGTGGCTGTACTCGGCTCGTCTCTCACCAGTCAACCAGTAGTTGAAGAGATCAGGAAACCCAAGATATGTGCCGGTTTTTCTGAGCAAGGATTTTCGTCTTCGAGATAAGCTCGCTAGCTGGTAGAGTGTATTCAGTTCTAGGAACTGGATTCCGGTCTTGTCGAATATCTCCCTGCGAGAGATTCGTTTAAAAACCCATTCCATCATTCCGCTTGTTCTTGGGTCGCGGTAATGCACCGGGTCCTCCAGAAGGTTCCCCTGAGCATCCAACAGACCAAAATCCACACCCCAAGAGTCGATACCTATGCTTTGACCACCATCACTCGCCCATTCAATTCCCTTGATTGTCTCACGCCATAGCTGCTGAATGTTCCAGTGGAGGTGTTTTCCACGCTTGATTGGAACATTTGGGAACCTGTGCGCCTCCTCGAGCCTGAACTCGTCGTCATAGGTGCATTTCATCACCCTTCCGTTGCTGGCTCCCAAGTCAACAGCTATGACATGCATGGTCTATCCTACCTTTACGTCGCCGCAGATGTTGACCTTGATGCCTAGTTCATGGAACATGGCTGCCTTGGCTGCTAACGCCTTATCAGCTTCCGATGCTGTGGGGGCGTAGACCACCTGTATGTGGTTCGCCTTGTGTTTGGCCATGAACTGGTCCCGTGTTACCCCGTGGAGCACAGCGCTCATGATGGGCCAAGCTGGTGTGGTGGCTTCCCATCTTCGCTTGGTCTCCTCTTCCGGCAGATCAATCACAGAGCCCCTGCCAATGTCAGCATAGAGCCCTGTTGGTTCAACATAGACCCTGCTCCAGACGATCTCACCGGGCTTGCTGTCTCCCTTGAGGGTCCCTCCTCCCAATGGGAAGTACATAGGTGGCTGTCGCTCGCTACTGGCTCCCTTGTAGCCGTCTTTGAAGTGAGTAGGAGGTGCGCTTCCGCTGATTAGGAAAACCCATACATAATCATCCATGTACCAGTCACCCCACCTAACATCGTGGAGAGTTGTATCGGGGTTGAGCCCCATGGCAGTCCAGACCCTGTTGGTGATCAATGCGTCCAGTCCAGCCCCCTCATCCACCTCGTTAAAGTGGGGCAAGGGTTTACCCTCATAGAGCACCTCGCCTGTCTCCTCATGGTGCACCGGGGGTCTATCACTGCAGTTGAGCAGTCCTTCTACTAGGTCGCTGGCTGGAGCCATGTCCTTGGGGCCCTGCTGATACTGGATACCAATGAGATCACAGCCAAACTCATCAGCGATCCGAATAGCAGCGATATACATCTTGCACTGCTCAAGGATCTGTCTGTCTGTTAGCTCGGTAGCCTCATCTGTGCCGGTGACAAAGGTCATGCCTTTGAGGTCGAGCCAATCCCTGATATTCCGGGCTTCAATGTCGCTGACGATCCGCATCTTGGCTACCAGCGCACTCTGGCTGAGGCGTTCCTTGTATACCCCTAGGGGGTTGAGTAGTTCGTCCTCGATTATGCCGTTATACATGCCCATGCAGCCCTCGTCGAATATGCCCATGACGGCTTTCTCTTGTCTGAGCTGATCTGCCAAGGCTTTTCCAAGCTTGGTTTCTTCTTTCGGTAGCTTCGCTGGGTCTAATTTTCGGGTGTGGCTGGTGTCGTGGGTTATTTTTCCCGTTTTGAGCCACTGCCTGATGCCCTTGAGGAAGAACGCATCATCAAAATTCACGCTCCAGATGGTGCTGTACTCTACCCCCATCTTGGTGAGACTCGCATTAATATTCAACATACCTACCAAGCCGGGCCACTGTCCGCTCCAGTTAGCCAGAGTCAATATTGGTCCCTTGTGATCTCGTAGCCCAGCCAAGACATGGTGGCTGTACTGCCAGACTGCTTCTGCAACGATTACCCTTGCGTCCTTTGGTATCTTCTTGAATACATCCATACCCATACGCTGGTTCCAGATGAAGCCATGCTCAAGCACAGGATCATAAGGATGACCACGAATAATCTTGTAGCCCTCCTTCTGGAAGACCTTGTTTACTTTTTCCTCCATGGTCTTCTGGGCTGGCCAACACTCTTGATTGGCGCTGAGCCTTAGATCGCCGCTGGTGACGAGAACTATCTCGTTCTCCTTGAGCGGCGGTGGCTCAGTGATCGATGGTGTTTGATAACTCATACAATGAAGTGGGTAAACTATGATGATAAAACTTAGTCTCTTCTACCAGCCCTGTTCAGGATATCTTCCACCTTCAATATATCCAAAGTAGTGGTCAACCCCGGGGCTATCAGGGTAGAGCCGGAGACCACCTCGATAACATCACCCCGGGATAAGAATCCCTGCTCAAGGCTACTTTTCACCACTCGGATGATAAGCTCATCCCTGTCATCAGTCCAGACCACATCAATGGGTTTAACACCCCAGTACATGTGCATCCTGCGACTTACACGAATATCCTTGGTGACGCTCAGTATGCTTGCCTTTGGACGATGCTTACTAACCATCAATGCACTGAACCCGCTACGGGTAACAACAATAATCGCAGCAGGCTCAACAGCGAAAACCGCTCTCGCAGCTAGATCACCAATGATATCTGAGAGGGGAAGCCCCCGCATCTCCATATGATCCCGGGTTGTAATCCGCTCCTGAACTACCATACCAATACTATTCATGGCTTTCACAGCCTCAACTGGGTACTTGCCTATCGCAGTCTCCCCGCTCAGCATCACAGCATCAGCTCCATCAAGCAAAGCGTTAGCCACATCACTCGCCTCGGCACGAGTCGGTCTAGGGTTAAGCATCATGGACTCCAGCATCTGAGTGGCAACAATAACAGGTTTTCCCTTGAGATTACATGTCTCTATTATCTTCTTCTGGAGCAAGGGCACATCCCATGGCGGCACCTCGATACCAAGATCTCCACGGGCAACCATGATGCCCCCACTTGCTTCTATAATCTCATCGATATTGTATACGGCTTCTCCGTGCTCAATCTTACTGATTATAGGCTGATCACCGCCATGCTCCCGTATGACCCGTTTAATGACCTCAACATCGTCCATGGACCTTATGAAACTAGCAGCAAACCAGTCACAATCCATCTCAACACCAAAACGAACACCAACAAGGTCCCTTTCAGTAGGGGGCTTCAACGAGAGCTTGGCACCCGGAGCGTTGATGCCTTTTCTGCTGGTTATCTCTCCCCCCGAGATCACCAGTCCAGAGAACCCTTGCTTATCTGGGTCGATACCGGTTATCTCCACATCGATTATCCCGTCATTGATGAAGAGATGTCCCCCCACATCAATCTCTGATGGTAGCAACTCGTAACTAACAGGAAGCTCCGAGCTATTCCCTGTTACATTCTTGGTGGTAAAGTGCAGCGTTTGCCCCTCCTCAACCAAGATGGGTGAGGATAGCATCCCTAGCCTTATCTTTGGACCCGGTAAGTCTACCAGTATTCCACAATTGCCAACCTCACGAAGATACTCAATAACAGGTCTATGTTCTTCTGGGGAACCATGACTCATATTAATCCTAGCGACATCCATGCCCGCGTATAACATTTGATCGAGAACAGCTGGACTATTGGATGCGGGTCCAATAGTGCATACGATTTTACTGCGAGTAAAGCCGGGGAAAGACAAGTTAATCATATGAGACTCGTCTGATGAGTTAAAAAAAGGCACTATAAATTAATGAGAAGACTCAAGAAACAGATACCGTATTCTTTGTCAGAGTTGAACCCCCAGATACTCATCGTCCACGGACCCATCGGCTCAGGGAAATCCAGCCGAGCACAACAGATAGCCGACAGGGCCAAGGTCAATGGATACAAGGTCTATGGGGTAATCAGCAAACGCGTGATGAAGGGCAGGGAAACCAAAGGATACGATGGATTCTATCCACACACAATGGAAACCAGCCCAATTGTTTACAAGGAAACAGAGGTCTCTGGGAAAGAATGGAAGCCCTTGAGAGGACCTTTTCTATACAATGAGTACGCGTTTCAACGAGCTAATGATGCCCTGATTGAGGCAGCCCACCTGATGGATGAAAAAACATTGGTGATAGTTGATGAGTATGGGCACCTTGAGGCAAGGGGTTTTGGATTATTCCCGGGCTTGATCAAGGTAGCAGGGGCTCTACAAGGTGGGGGTAGACTGCTTATCCTCTGCAGAACAGACAAGATAGATAATGTTCTCAGATTATTCCATGGAGAAGAAAAGATACTTGTTTTGGAGTCTAACAGGAAGGATTTCTGGGACTCGTTGGGAGATTCTTTTATTTAGATAATCGACCCTAGCGTATTCAACTATTAATGGGTGTTCCACGTTGGAGTATGATAAGATATTAACCGATATTCTAGGGAGGAAAGAATTCCTCGTCGTAGGCAAGAACGTCATCAGGACCGATGCCCTTGACAAGGCTCTGGGTAAGGCACGTTACACCGCCGACTATGTGCCCAGAGATACCTCTATCCTCAAGGTTTTCAGAAGCAAGGTTGCACATGCTCGTATTAACTCGATAGATACATTGGATGCATTGAAGATACCGGGGGTTGAAGCCATTTACACCGGTGCAGATGTGACCGGAAATAACCAGATCGGCTACGCTTTACCTGACCAACCTTTCCTAAACTACAGTAAGGTCCACTGTGTTGGAGACCCTATAGCCCTCATCGTTGCACGAGACGAGTACGCGGTGGCTGACGCTATGGATAGCATCCATGTTGATTATGATCCGCTCCCAGCCTACTTGGATATTGATGCCGCGCAGGCAAAGAATGCCTTGGACATCCATGAGGGCGGAAACATTGCGGTAACCACCAAGATCAGGAAAGGGGACGCTGAGAAGGGGTTCAAGAAAGCAACAGTTGAGGTTGAAGACACATATTGGAGCCCATATCAGGATCATACATATATTGAGACAGAAGCCGCCTATGCCATCCCAGATGGAACGGGCAAAGTAACTGTTATCGCCAATGGTCAGAGCCCGTTCCTATGTAGGGAGAAGGTTGCTCACGTACTGGGATGGGACTTGAATCAGGTGCAGATAATACAGGCACTCACGGGTGGAGCATTCGGAGGAAAAGACGATCAAGGACCACTGGTCTCAGCGTATGCAGCCTTCGCTGCAACCAAATTGGGAAAACCAGTGGCTCATATCTGGAACAGGGAGGAGAGTCTAGCCTACAGCAACAAAAGGTTCCCAGCACGCATCAAGTATCGAAGCGGGGCTAACAAGAAAGGCAAGGTGACGGCAATCGAGGTAGACATCACCCTAGAATGTGGAGCCTATGCCAATAGAAGCCCCTTCTGGCTCTGGAGGCAGACAGCCCACGCTGCAGGTCCCTACGAGGTAGACAACTGTAGCGTCGATGGCAGAGCAGTCTATACAAACAAGGTCTATGGGGGTAGTTTCAGGGGATTCGGAGACCTAGCCCTGCACCTCGCGGCTGAGCAACAGATGGATAAGCTAGCCTATGAGCTGGATATGGACCCCATAGAGTTCAGACTCAAGAACGTGTTAACAGTGGGCAGTAGCACCACATGTGATCAAGTGCTAGACCACAGCGTCGGCATCAAGGAATGCCTTGAGGCAGTCAGGGACGCCTCAGATTGGGCAAATCACCGTGAGCCTGTCTGGGATGGCACAAAAGTAAGAGGATATGGGGTAGGATTAGCCTACCACGGTATCAGTACCAGCCGGAGTACACCGGACTGGAGCGCAGCCAGTCTATTGCTTAACCAAGATGGGAGCATAAACTATCGTACTGGCATCGTTGAGATAGGTCAGGGGAGCCCATTTGGGCATATTAAGATAGTTTCGGAGATAACTGGGGTTCCCATAGACAAGATCATTATTGATTTACCGGATACAGATAGCACTTTGAATGCGAAGCCTACCCATGGGAGCCGTGGGCTCATGCTGGGAGGAACCGCCGCAGCCAAGGCAGCGTTGATGCTCAGAGAGAAAATGATTGCATGCGCTGCTGAGTTATTGGAGCTATCTGAGGATCGAATCGAGCTTCTCGACGGGAAAGCCTTTGATAAGAAAGACCATGACACCAGTATACCCATCAAGGAATTAGCTGAGGAGATGTATCTCAGAGGCTTTGACCCTGGCGCATATGGTTACTTCAAGGCGCCCAAACGGTTCTTTAACCCGGAGACGGGGCTCGGAGTAAACTACAGTGTCTATACGTTTGCTGCCACAGTCGCCGAGGTGGAGGTTGACACTGAGACAGGGGAAACACGGGTGACAAGGATATGGCCTGCCATGGATTGTGGAAAAGCCATCGACCCCATGATCATCGAGGGACAGATAGAGGGAGCCATCAGTCAAGGACTGGGCTTCACGTTAATGGAGAACATGGAACTCAACGACAAGGGACAAGTCATCAACCCCAACTTCACAGACTACGTGGTACCCAGCAGCCTAGACACACCAGAGATCGAGCCATGCATCATAATAGAGAAGCCTTACAAGCATGGGGTATTCGGCGCCAAGGGAGTGGGTGAACCGGCTATCATCAGCATTGTGCCCACAATCACCAACGCAATTTATCATGCTACTGGAAAACGATTCAGCGCATTACCCATTAGGCCATGGACAATGCACAAGGCATTGAAGGAGGACCAGCAATGAGACCCATACCAAAGTTTGAGTACCATGCCCCAGTCACCCTAGCAGGGGCATTGGAGCTATTGTATGAGCTTGATAAGGCCAAGCCTATCATCGGTGGCACTGACCTTATGGTCTCGATGAGGGAGGCAGTGTGTAGCCCAAGTCATATCGTTGATCTCAATAGGATACCTGAGCTTAACTACATCAGGGAAGAAGAGGGATTCATCAAGATAGGAGCCACTACAACTCATGCACAGGCAGCATCAAACCCATTGACAGCTAGCATACCTGCGCTCCATGATGCAGTGAGCAGGATAGGCAGTCCCCAGATTAGGAACCGGGGCTCAATCACGGGAAACATAGTAAACGCGTCACCTGCTGCGGATACAGCTTGTCCGTTGATAGTGCATGACGCGGAGATCATGGTACAGTCTGTTGATGGTACTAATATGCTGCCCATTGAGGAGCTGTTCGCTGGACCCAAGATAACCTGCCTTGAACCCGGGGAACTGGTAACAGAGATTAGGATACCCAAGCCCCCAGAGAACTCAAATAGCGCGTACAAGCGAATAGGCAGACGCAAAGCATTCACATTATCAGTGGTCAGCGCGGCTGTCTACATCCAAGAAGAAAACAATGTCTGCATAGATGCTGGGGTAGCCTTCGGAAGCGTAGCCATGACACCCCTCAGAGTACCCGAAGCCGAGGATATACTTAAGGGAAAAGAATTGACCCCAGAGAACATAATGGAGGCATCAGAGGCTGTCAAGGATCATGTGAAGCCCATCACGGATATACGGGGTACAGCGGAATACAGGCTTGACATGTGCCCAGTATTGATGCGGCGAGCACTGCAGACAGCCATGGAGAGGATGAGGTGAACAAGATGAAGGTCAGATTCGAGTTAAACGGCAAGAAAGTAGAGACAGAAACCACGGCATACACGAGTCTAGCGGATATGCTCAGGGATGATCTCGGTGTAAAAAGCGTCAAGAAAGGCTGTGAACACGGGGAATGTGGAGCATGTACCATACTGGTGGATGGTCTACCCATGACAAGCTGCATCATACTAGCCCCACAGATAGAAGGACATCACATCACCACAGTAGAAGGCTTGGAATACAACCCACTGATGACAGACCTGAGACAGGCATTCATCGAAAACGGAGCCATCCAGTGCGGCTTCTGTACACCGGGAATGTTAATCAGTAGCTATGCTTTGCTCAGAGATAACCCACATCCTACTCCTGAGGAAGTGAAGATAGGCATAGAGGGGAATATCTGTCGCTGTACGGGGTTCACTAAGATCATCGAGGCGGTTCTTGATGCCGCGGAGAGGATAGCCCCTGAGTGAGCAAGATATCATAAAACGATTGAATAAGGAGTTGGAGGAGGGCAGGCAAGCAGTCCTCTGTACACTTTATTTCAAGGATGGCTCAGGTCCCAGAGACCCGGGAGCCAAGATGCTTGTAACAGACAAAGGTGAAGCCATTGGTACCATTGGTGGTGGGAGTATGGAGCGCCTCTTGGTTAGTAGAGCCCTTGAGGTTATGAAGGAGGGGAAGCCTCGTTCATATCACTTCGCCATGGGGATACCAGCCCGTGAAGGCATGATACCAGTGGATAGTAAATGCGGTGGAGAGGTGAAGATATTCATGGACCCAATAAACCCGGACCCGAGACTAGTAATAATGGGGAGCGGATTAATCGCTCAAGCGGTAGCAAGATACGCTGTTGACTGTGGATTCACGGTCATAATAATAGATGACGCAGATACGGCGACAGAAGAGAAATTCCCAGAGATGACTGTAGTCAACTCAACTTACCCTGATAGTCTCAAGAAGGTACAGATCAGACCCAGTGATTATGTAACTATGCTTCACGGTGAGACAGACTTCGAGATCGATGGGCTGAGATACGCTGTAAGGGCGAACCCCTCGTACATTGGGTTACTTGGGAGCGGAAACAAGCGGAAAGAACACGTGAAACAGTTAAAATCAGAGGGACTCGACCCAGAAGCAGTTGAGAAGATCAAGGGACCAATAGGATTAGAGATCGACGCCGAGACCCCTGAGGAGATTGCTATCAGCATAGTAGCCGAGTTAATACAGAAAAAAAGATGTTAAGACTAGCGAGTAACCCAGAGCTTCTTAACGTGTTCATAGTCTTCTGGGGTATTTAGGTCGGTTCTTGTCCATATATCCCCCGGAACATAGGCATGCTCATCCTCATGCCGTAGCACAACATCTTTCATGGTTTTACTACTGTCCAGATCTAGGAATTCTTGGAATAATTCATACGCTATCAATACTGGGTGTCCGCGTTTACCCTCATAGACAGGGCTAACAATGAGGTCTACTGTTGATGCCATCTTCAACTCCATCGCATCAAGAAGAGCAGTGCTAAAGCCGAAGGTATCACTCAAGACCATGAATACAGCGTTGACGTCCTCGTCTATCTCCCTTAATCCGGCTTGGAAACTGGTGGTCATGCCTTGTTCATAGTCTGGGTTGTGCACAATCTTTGCGCTGTATCGCTTTATTATGGGTTCAATCTCCTCTCTGCGATGCCCTGTCACGACAATAGTATCATAGTGAATTAGACGATCCAAGATATGCTCTATGATGGTCTTGCCATCAAACCGTAAAAGGAGCTTATTGGAGCCCATGCGGCTGGACTTACCCGCCGCAAGAACTATTGCAGTGATCTTCATTGCATGTCTCTTGCCGCTTTCTGGACCGCTTGGACGATGTTAACATAACCGGTGCATCTGCAGAGATTGCCCTTCAGATAGTTTCTTATCTCTGCCTCTGAGGGATCAGGATTCTCTGTGAGCAGCGCTTTTGTTGTCATGATGAATCCCGGGGTACAGAAGCCGCACTGGACTGCTCCCTCGTCTAAGTAAGCCTGTTGTATGGGATGCAGTTCCCTACCATCGCTGAGGCTCTCGATGGTCTCAACAGATTTTCCGTCACAGTCAACTGCTAGTGTCATGCAGCCTAGCACGGGTTCACCGTCTACATGCACGGTACAGGCTCCGCATTCTCCGATGCCACAGCCGTATTTTGCGCCTGTTAGACCAAGTTCATCCCTCAAGAGGTTCAACAATAGTGTGCTTGGTGGTACGTCGAACTCGCGTTCTCTACCGTTGATGGTTATCGTGGTCTTCATTGTCTCGCCTCCTTTGTCCACGCCAGTTTAATCGCCTCCATCGCCATTCCCTTGGCTGCTTCCTTGCGGTATTCTGCTGAGGCTCGTACATCAGTGATTGGCTTGATGCCGTCACTCACCATCTGGGCTGCCTCCCAGATGATATCATCGGATAGTGTCTTGCCCTTGAGATAGGCTTCCACTTCAGGTAGCCGTAATGGTGTGGGGGCTACGCTGCCTAGTGCAACTGTTGCTTTGACTACTTTGCCTTCTTTCTTGGTTATAGTTACGGCTATGCTGATGGTGCTGATGTCTAGCGCCATCCTGCCGATGCTGATGAAGTGATACCCAGTATCCTTGTCCATGACGGGTACAGTGAAACCTGTCACGATCTCATCCTTCGAGAGAACAGAGGCTCCGGGTCCAGTGAAGAACGTGGTAACAAGCACATCTCTCCTGCCCTTTGATCCAGCGATATGCACAGTAGCATCTTGAGCAACCAAGCCGAGCGCCCCGTCTGCTGCCGGTGAGGCGTTACAGACGTTCCCAGCTAGGGTTCCCATGTTGCGTATCTGTACGCTGCCTATTGTCTTTGTGGCTAGGTACTGTAGTGGTATCTTCTCCCTGACAAGCGTGTTTCTCTCGATGGCTCTTAGCTTGGTAGCTGCGCCGATCCAGATTCCCTTATCTGTCTCTTTGATTCCTTCCAGTGCCTTGATCTTCTTGAGATTGATGATGTTCTTGGGCTCTAGAAGCCTCTGCTTCATCTTGGGGATCAAGTCAGTGCCACCGGCAAGAACCTTGGTATCCTCTAGCTGCGCCAGTAGCTTGGTGACTTCCTCAACTGTCTCTGGTTGATGATATTCGAAGGGTTTTCCGATGATGTGAGTGTTGAACTTGTTTATATTGCTCATTACTGTGCCTCCTTCTCTCGCAAAGCCGCGAGAATCTTGTCCTTGGTAATAGGTAGCTCAAAGAACCTGAGACCCAAAGCGTTCTGTATTGCGTTTGCTATTGCTCCAGCCACCGGGTTCAAGGCTCCCTCACCCAAGCCTTTAGCTCCAAAGGGTCCAGTGGGCTCGTAGGTGTCCGCGAAGAATACATAGAAATCATCCAAGTTTGGCATATCCAGTGGGGTCGGTATCTTGTAGTCTGACATGAAGCCGTGGTTCCATAGGTCTCCGCTCCGTGGATCATAGGGTGTATCCTCGTTGACTGTCATGCTCCAGCCCTGTGAGAAGCCGCCGTGAACCTGCCCCTTAGCTAACTGGGGGTTGATAACTGTCCCAACGTCGGCTCCTGCAACCACGTTAACAAGCTTAACTTTACCCGTCCAAGTATCTACTTCTACCTCGACGAAGTAGCCGGTAAAGTGAGGAGGACAAGCTGGCTGTCTGTAGCTGTCTACTGCGGCGATTGATCCAAGGTTCTTGTGCCGCATCTCATAGGCTAGTTCCTTGAGTGTGATCTCGCGTCCCTCTACTCCTTGGGCGTAGACGACTGCTTGTTCTCGTTCTGGGTCCCATTTGAACCGTAGAGCGTGCCCATATGCGTCCAGTGATCGTGCTGCTGCTGCCCTGATCTTCTCCTTTACCTGTCCGGCTACCTTGAGTGCTGCTCCGCCTCCGCTGTAGATGCCTCGTGATGCGTGGGTACAGACATCATAGACCGTGGTTCCTGTGTCGGCGCTGACAATATTCACCATGTATGATGGTACGCTGAGTTCCTCGGCGATTATCTTGGTGTGGGCATCCATTGTGCCTCCGCCGTGATCCATCAAAGCCGAGATATAATCGAATGTACCGTCCTCGTTGAGCTTCAGCATGGCTCCTCCGAAGTCAATCACAGAGCCGGGTACAGGTGCACCTGCGCTGCTCGTATGATATCCTCTACCCATGCCTATGCCGTGTCTGTATCTTCCGGTCTGGGTCTCGGCTCTTGGGCGTTCATACCATCCGCTCATCTCTGCGCCCGTCTTCAATATCTCTTCCACGCCGCAGCTCTCGATGATGCTCTGGACGCTGGGTCCCTGACCCCAGAACAAGTCACCTTCACCGATATAGTTCATGAGCCTGAAATCAACGGGATCGATGCCGATCTTGTTGGCCAAGGCATCCATCATCGTTTCTACAACCCAAGTTATCTGGGGATTACCGTAGCCCCTGAATGCACAAGCAGGCACCTTGTTGGTGTAGACTGCCTTGCCCATGTAGCTCTTGTGGGGTAGCTTGTAGAGGCTGACCCACCAACCAACAACGCAACCCAGCAATGGGTATGCCTGTATCTGGTGTCCTCCAATATCCAGATAAGCGTCAAGATGACCTGCTGTGAGCTTGCCCTCCTTGTTTGCTCCTAGTTTGAGCCTGAATATCATCTGGTAGCTACAGTGATCATGAAGGTCTTCTTCACGGGTGTAACTGAGCTTGACTGGTCTCTGAGATTTCAACGCCAACGCCACAGCGATGGGGATAGGTGGGTTTACTTGAATGCTTGAGCCAAAGCTGCCTCCAAGGGGTACTTTGATGATCCTGATCTTGCCCATGGGTATTCCGAATATCTCGTGAAGCAGGATACGGGTGTTATGAAGTGTCTGGGTTGTACTCCAGATGGTTACCCCCCCATCTGGTTCGGGTCTAACTAATACACTCTTGGTCTCTAGTTGAGTGTGGTATCTTCTGTTTGTGCGATAGGTATCCTCGACGATATAATCGGATTCATTGAAGCCCTTCTCTGGGTCTCCCTCAACGATATCGAGGCTGCAGGCGATGTTGTTCTCGATTTTGATACAGTCATCTGCAAGCATGATATCAGTGTGAATAGGCTCAGTCTCTGGCTCCATCGACTCCAAGGCATCATAGACCGCTGGCAGCTGCTCATAACGTACCTCAATGGACTCGATGGCATTCTGGGCTTCCTCCTCTGATTCCGCAGCTACAGCTACTACTGGTTCACCTACGTATCTTGGGTTATCGCTGAGAACCTTCCAGTCCTTGTAGGTACTGGATGGGATGCTGACAAGTCTTGGACAGAAAGTAACATCAGGCACCTCATCCGGTGTCAAAGTGAATACCGTGGGATCAGTGATCTTCGATGTGTCAATGCTCTTGACTCTCGCGTGTGGATATGGGCTCTTCAATACGCGTGCATAGAGCATATGCGGGAGCGACAAATCTGAAGCATACTTTTCCCTGCCAGTTACCTTGGCTATTCCGTCCTGTCTCTGGGTGTCCCTGCCCAGGACATTGAACGTTGAACTCTTAGACATATGGGGAAATGTTGCGCATACGGATTATAAGAATTAGCTATCCCGCAGCATGGGTGTGAGGGTATTATTTACCTCTATGACCCCCCTGATGGTCTTTGACTTGCTGACAAAGTCCAGTATCTTGTCTGATGGTCCCTTGACCAAGAATATCTCGATACAGTACCCACCCTCAATATGCAAATGCATGTTCCCAAAGATCAATTCATCAAACCCGTTCCTAAGATCAATCAATCCAAGATGAGTAGCGGTCTCATCACTAGCCGAAATAATGGTAACTGTTGAGAGGAGTTCCCCTCGCTGCATCCTTGAGAGCTTGTAATCATTCAATACGTCCCTGACGGCGAGCCTGAGGGCTTCAGAGCGGCTGCTATACCCTGATTCCTCAACGAATTCATCCAAGCGGTCCAGTAGCTCATTTGTGAGGCTGACGCTGATAACAGTCATGGTTTATTAAAAAACGGGTGTGAATTTATTAATTTCT
>Ga0180431_10003763_pt1 | contig 19267 bp, 18 predicted proteins | sample SS_ome_11_FD_132459 | JGI IMG/M metagenome (GOLD analysis project Ga0180431, IMG submission 132459) | Hypersaline lake sediment archaeal communities from the Salton Sea, California, USA - SS_1_MS_1 metaG | ecosystem: Environmental > Aquatic > Non-marine Saline and Alkaline > Hypersaline >... | reverse complement strand
CCGCGATAGTTCGGCTTCTAATTCCATTGCAGCGCCACCTTTCTCCGTAGCAAGATGCGGGCCTTAACCCGCCTATACTCCATTATCCAATTCTGAAAGGTGTTTGTCAATAGTCTCCAACTGTTCCGTGAGCTGAGCGAGTTTATCTCTTGCCTGGGCCACGACTTGAGGCTTGGCCTTTGTGACGAAGTTTTCGTTGGCTAATTTGCCTTCAACGGCGCTTTTGGCCTTTACTACCTGCTCTTTCTGTTTCTCCAGCCGCCGCCTTTCCGCTTGTGGATCGACTGCATCGTACACGTAAACTTCCGCCGCTTCGGACACCGCGACTGCTGAGTTTGCCGGCTTTTCGATATCCGCCCCGGCATGAAATTCCTTCAGGCCCGCCAGTGTGCTTATCAGCTCGGCACAGCGATTGAGAATCTCGGCAGTCTCCTGCTGGGACTTCGCCGAGACGACCAACGGCGTCTTTGGGGGAATGTTCCTGTTGTTCCTGATATCCCGGATGGTTCTGACGACTTCCTGCACGATTTCAATCTGCTTTTCGGCGTCGGAATTCCGCAGGAAACTAATATCCCTTGGCCATTCCGCAATAACCATCGATTCTGCGACGTTGGCAGCCGCAAGACCATCAAGACCTCTGACAGGTGCTATTTCGTTGAGCTTCTGGAAAATTCCTTCGGTTATTATCGGCACGAAGGGGTGCAGCAGGCGCAGAACCTGATCCAGAGCGAAAGCCAGGACATTCTGTGCAATTGGCTTTGCTTCTTCATCCTGCATTCTCGGTTTTGCCCATTCGAGGTACCAGTCACACAGATCGTTCCAGAAGAATCTGTACAGGGCCGCTAAAGGCTCGCTGTACTTGAAATTCTCCAGAGATTCCGTAACCTCGGAAATGGTCTGAGCCAGCCGGGATAGAATCCACTTGTCGGTGACGTCCATCTTGGCCGCGTCGAATCCGGCCGGATCCATCCCTTCGAGATTCATCAGGGCAAAACGCGAGGCGTTCCAGAGCTTGTTGCAGAAGTTTCGCCCGATATCGAACTTCGGCGACGTATTTGCTTTTCGCCCGTCCGGCAGCTCCATTTCTGCGACCGGCATTCTGATATCCTGGGTATCGGTGGTCATACTGGCTAACGTAAACCGCATAGCATCGACGCCGTGACTGTCGATGGCGACTAACGGATCGATGCCGTTACCGAGACTTTTCGACATCTTGCGTCCCTGGCCGTCCTGAATCATCGCGTGAATATACACATCGCTGAACGGAATATCGCCCACGCAATATTGTCCCATCATCACCATTCGAGAAACCCATAGCGTAATAATCTCTCGTGCCGTACAAAGCACGTTCCCCGGATAGAACGTCTTCAATTCCGGCGTATCATCCGGCCAGCCCATCGTGCTAAACGGCCAAAGCGCAGAGGAAAACCAAGTATCAAGCACGTCGTTATCGCGCTCGATCTCATGACATACATATTTGTCAAGGAACTGGAAAGCCTCTTGTTCACACTTCTTTATCCGCCCTGGCACTTCTTGTCCGTCTACTAGAGCGTCACCATCCACATATATCTGGACGGAGCCAGAACAACTATAGGCCGCGAGATCGTCGAGGACTGGATCGTCAACCGAACTTTCACAGCAGACGTAGACTTCATATGGATTATCGTCTTTTCTGTACTCGCAGAGTTGTCCGACGGCACCGCATTTCTCAAACAGTGTCTTTAGCTCCTCAATGGCGTGTGGGAACTGTTCCGGGTCATTCTCCAGGGTGAAATGCCACACAGGTATTCTGTGTCCCCACCAAAGCTGGCGACTTATGGGCCAGTCGCGGAGATTTTCGAGCCAAGTCTGGTATGTTTTTGCATAGCGGTCCGGTATGAAACGCAAGCGGCCGTCGAGCAGAGGCTTCAGAGCCAGGCCGGCCAGAGAATTCAGCGGGACATCAGTACCTTCGATCAAGCCCGTGCCGAACTTGCCGGCCAGGTGTTCGATTGGCTTCTTGACTGCAATATACCATTGATCGGAAAGATAAGGCTCGATTGGTACGTGACTGCGATAGCTGTGGCCGACTTCGTGGGTGTATTCGCGAACATCTTCGAGAAGATTCTCGGTTCGGAACCATTCGACGATTGCCTCACGTGCCTCGAAACGATCCATGCCGAGCAGGGACTGTGCTTCCGGCTCATCGGCATCTTCCCAGCCGTGCTTACCGCTGATCGATCCGTCGGGGGCCATTACGTTGATGACCGGCAGGTCGTGCCTCTGGCCTATCTCCCAGTCGTCCGGATCGTGAGCCGGTGTGACTTTAAGAAATCCAGTGGAGAATCGTGCTTTTTCGTCTTCACTGTCCGGATCGGGCAACACAACGTGCTCGTCAGCGATTATGGGGATCAACCGGCCTACGATGGGCAGGCGTACCTGCTTACCCACAAGATATTTGGCCCGCGGATCATTAGGATTCATCGCTACGGCCGTATCGCCCAGCATTGTCTCCGGTCGAGTAGTGGCGACTGTCACGTACGTAATCGTGTCGCGGGCGTCCCGCCCGCGCGTTGTGGCGAGGGCGTCTCGCCCTTGCGTCCCGAGGGCATCCTGCCCTCGTTTTTCATCTGAAGTCGAGCCCTTTATCCCAACCCACTGCCAGTCTACCAGGCCCGCCTTCTCAGGATTCGAAAGGAGATAATTAATCTGTTTGCTGAAATCCTTCTCATCCCGAATTATGTGGTCGTAGTATTCCTCCTGCCAGAACGCGCCGGTTTCTCCCAATAATTTGTTTGCCTCCTTGGCGGTGAAAGACTTCCAACTGTGCAAAATATCTTCCAGGTCATAACCGTCGAAGGGGCGCACGATCACGTGAACGTGATTGGGCATGATACACCAGGCTACCAGGTCATACCGCTTGCCATCAAAGTTTCGCAGGGCTTCATCAACCAACGTAGCAATTTCAGCTTTAGCAAGATGACACTCGCCATGGCCGGAGTCCAGAAATGTTTCGATTCTTGTCGAGTATAGCCGCTGTATTTCTAGTTCTTCGTGATCCGTCAGGGTACGATTCTGTTCGCGGGCTCGTCGGACGATGCCTTCTCGTTCCCGTCTCCATGTTTCGAGAACACGCGGGGGAAGGCTGTCAGCCAGGCGGAAGGTGACGGCATAGACAGCCCCTTGCTTTGTCCAGTGGGGCAAGTTATGTCCCCGACGCTGGTGGATTTCGTTGGTTTGTTCCGAGAGCGAGACGCTCTCGGGACGCAAGGGCGGGACGCCCTCGCCACTATTGTCGGGACGCAGGGGCGGGACGCCCGCGACACTAACGGCCTCGACAAGCGGGTATCTCAGGTACCAGAAATGCCCCTGGACGGTCTCGTGCTCGACTTCGTCGTCGGCGAGTACAGTCTGCGTGGCCGGGTCCCAGTTAACCAATCTCTTGCCGCGATAGATCAATCCGTCTTTGAAGAGCTTGAAAAACGTGCTGCGCACGGCCTTTGCGCAGATTTCGTCCATAGTAAAACGGGTTCTTTCCCAGTCGCACGAGCAGCCCATCGCTTTCAACTGTTCGATAATCCGGGCTTCGTATTCGTCCTTCCATGCCTGGACGCGCGCTACAAACTCATCGCGCTGAAAATCGGTGCGCCGTTTTCCCTCTTCCGAGAGAATCCGCTTCTCAACGACCGTCTGCGTGGCGATTCCGGCATGATCTGTGCCCGGCATCCACAGCGTATTACGACCCTGCATTCGTCGGAAACGAATCAGGACATCCTGCAGCGTGTTGTTCAGTGCGTGCCCCAGGTGAAGAGGCGCCGTGACGTTGGGCGGCGGTATTACGATCGTGTAGGCGTCTCTATCATCGCCGTCGGCCTGCGGCTCGGCGTGAAAGTATTTATGAGAAGACCATAAATCGTTTACCTGCTGCTCAACTATCCTGGGTTCGTAAGTTTTCGAGAGTTCTTCAGCCATTACTTATCAAATCTCAATAAGTGCCCATAAAAAGAAATTCCGGCCCAATACGGTAGCCGGAATATCATCCTATTACAAACAGAAAGCAGTGTAAAGCAAACAAAAAGGCACGAATCAAATGTCATTGCCCGACGCGTCAATATCGCCTAATCGAGGTTCATTGTCATCAGAAACTCGCCGTTTGTCCGTGTCTTGGCGAGTCTGCTCTTTAGCAGTTCGACGGCCTCGACCGGATTTAATTCGCTCAGGACCCTTCGGAGCCTGTAGACGAGCTGAAGCTCTTTCGGATCGAGCAGAAGCTCTTCCCGTCTGGTGCCGCTGCGGCTGATATCAATAGCGGGGTATGTTCTTCTATCTACAAGACGTCTGTCAAGGTGGAGTTCCATATTTCCGGTTGCTTTGAATTCCTCGAAGATGACTTCGTCCATTTTTGAGCCGGTGTCGATAAGCGCCGTGGCAAATATGGTCAGCGAGCCGCCTTCTTCGACATTCCTTGCCGCGCCGAAAAATCTCTTGGGCATCTGCATCGCGCCGGCGTCAACACCGCCGGTCAGGATTCTGCCGGAGTGCGGCATCTCGGTATTGTATGCACGGGCCAGGCGCGTTATCGAGTCCAGCAAAATAACCACGTCCTGGCCGTACTCGATCAGTCTCTTTGCCTTTTCGATAACGATTTCAGCGACCTGGCAGTGGCGCGAGGCCGGCTCGTCGAAGGTGGAACTAATGACCTCGACGTCGTCGGCGGTCTTACGCTCCATTTCCGTCACTTCTTCGGGCCGTTCGTCGATCAGCAGCACGATCAATTTGATCTCGGGATGATTTGTGCTCAGGGCATTTGCAATTTTTTGCAGCAGTATCGTCTTGCCTGTTCTTGGCGGAGCGACTATCAGACCGCGCTGCCCTTTGCCTACCGGTGTGACCAGGTCGATTATCCGCATGTTCAACTCTTCCGACGTGGTCTCGAGAACGAAACGCTGCTCCGGATGCAGCGGGGTCAAATCTGCGAAGACCACTTTCTCTGCGAGATTGTCGGGATCCTCGAAGTTGATTGCTTCGACACGAAGAAGAGCAAAATACTTCTCGGAATCTTTTGGAGGGCGAATCTGTCCGGACACAACGTTGCCGGTACGCAAGCCGAATCGTCTGATCTGAGACGGCGATACATAGATGTCGTCCGACGATGAGAGGTAGTTATAGTCGGGATTTCGCAGAAAGCCGTAGCCGTCGGGCAGAACTTCGAGCACACCTTCGCCGTACATCAAGCCGCTTTGCCGGATTCGTTCCTTGAGAATTCTGAAAATCAAATCCTGCTTCTTCAGGGCGCTGTATTCCGTGATGCCTTCGTTTTTGGCCAGATCGTGCAGTTCGGCGACGGTGAGCTTTTGCAGGTCGGTCAAATAGAGGTTGCCTTTTTTGATCCTCTCATACTTTGCATGAGTGGATTCTTCGTCAGTCTGCTCGGTCTGAGCGGATTCATCAACGTCCTCGGCCTGGTCTTTGACCTCGGTATCCGCCTCAGGCCCGTTCTCAACGGCGGTGGCTGTGCCGGTCTGAGGATTGTTCTCGGCCTGGGCCTGCTCCTCCAGCTCGGCGACAACATCTTCCACTTTTTTGATTGATTTCTTTTTCGTACTTTTTCGTTTTTTGGTTTTTCGCTTTACAGCTTTAGCCATCATTACTCCTTCTTTGTTTGTGAAAAAGCGCCAATGCCATTTTTTTGGAACCTGCGCCCGCCGGAAGCAGACATCAGAGGCATTACACTACAGAATAACCTTCCCGCAGGAATTTAATAGGATTTGGACTTCGAACAGCAGAAAAAAACCCAAATATGTCAATAACGGGCAGCGTTGCAAAACAAATGACCTGCAATGAACCCCGCTTACCCAAAATCCATAATATCAGAGAAAATATCAGCGACCTGTCTGACTAATGCCGAGAAGCCAGAATTGTTTACAACCGTATTATCGGCGAGGGTTACTTTCTTGTCCAGAGAAATCTGAAAATTTTCTCTAATTTTCAACTGATTTTCGTCAAAACCTTTGTTTTTGGCCCTGCAAGCCCTTAATTCGTCATCGCATTTGACAAAAATCAGCCTGTCACAGCGGCCCGCCCAGCCGACTTCTATCAGCAGCGGCATATCCAGAACGACAGCTTTGCTTCGATCATCATGACTATATTGCTCTATAAGCTCCTCGGCGCGTTCCAGGACAAGCGGGTGAATAATCTCGTTGAGCGAGGCGAGTTTCTCGGTTTCGGTAAAAACCTCCCCGGCCAATTTCCTGCGATCGATCCGGCCCGTGGAGTCGAGAATTTCCCGGCCGAAGGAAGCGATGATTTTTTCCTTAACGGCGTCATTGGCCAAGAGCGTGTGAGCGATTTTGTCGGCGTCAATCACTTTGCAGCCGAGTTTCGCAAACTCAGCAGCAACAGTACTCTTGCCGGAAGCGAATCCGCCTATTATGCCGATCAAAGGTTTTTTGCCGTTGTTAACCACGGCAAGGCAGTCTAACTGCCCGGAAAGACATGGTCAAGTAGAAGTCGGCCTGATGTGTCGCCAGGCGCACATTGCGCGCAGGTGCGAGCTTCGGACCGGTTACAACCGTTCAACCTAAGATATGCCTGCCTCTTGTGCTATTTTCTCCAGGCTGTCGAGCAGATAGTTCCTGACCACGACATTCCAGCTCATATTCTTCGCGAGGCCGTATCCGGTTTCGATCATACTTTCGAGGTCGGTCTCGTTCTTTGGAAGTCGGGAACATATTTGCATTGCAACTTTTTCGCTCTGACATGCCTCGATGTTGTCGCGCACGGTCCGGTCGATCTGTAACAGGCCTTCAATTTCGGGATCAATCTGGTGTTCAAGGTTTGTGTAGTCGGCGACGATAACATTTTTGACGTCTCTGCCGCCGGTAACGTCATTAACGAATCCCAGGCATCCGCAGACGCTGCTGAATACGCAAATGCCGCCGAAAGTCAGTGGTTCAACCTGAGCAATTCCGAACGGCTCATAAATGCTCTGGCCGAATTCGACGTCGGTTCCCTTGCGGATGTCCATGAATTCCATCTTCTCAGGCATTCTGCTGCCGCATCTCCGAGCGTCGAAGCCGAACTGGTTTATGAACACGATCTTTATATTTCTGCTCCGGGCGTTGAACTCCTGGATTGCGGTATAGTATTCCGCCTCTCCTCCGGACAAGTCCGGCCATCCTTCGCGATGCGCCACGGGCCATTTGTACGTCGCTTCCATGTTGTAAATATCCTGGCTTCGACGCTGTGCGACCTCGGTTGAAAGCACAAACAGTACCGCCGTTTTGTTTTGGGCCCGGAATTCTTTTTCCATATGTTCGAGAACGCGCAGGTCGCGCCACATCCCCTTGCTACGGACCAGTCTGGTGACGTGTGAAAAGACGAAGTCGGGCCTGTGACCCAGCAGGTTCTCGCAATATTTCTGGAGCCTCGCCTTGGATGCGAGCTTCTCTGCGGCACTTATCTGATATGCCGGAATGCCGTTGTAAACAATGTCGATGTTTGCAGTCTCGAATTCCGGCGCGAGAAAGCGCAGCTCGTCCACAACGTAATCACCCACCGCAAGTATGCGGTCGCAGTATCTTGAGGCCTTCACCAGCGAATGCTTGAAATAAGAATCCTGGTCCCCGAAGACCTCGTCGACGTAGAGTCCCTCATTGTGCGCCTGCCTGATTGTGTTGTAGAACATGGTGTCATGTCCGGGATGTTTCTCCACCAGGTGGCGCATCGTTGCGACTTCGTGGGCATAGAACAGAGTCTTAAAGTTATGCTCGATATCGAGAATACCCGCCAGCGCGGTCGGCATGCCCATAAACTCATGGGAAACAATCAGAGTCGAATCGTCGGCGGCGCCGATGGCCTTGAGCACTTCTATCGCTACCGGCGCAAGCCTGACGTATTGCTCGAATTCCCACAGGTGCTCGTACAAATCGCTGCGAATGCCGAAATCTTCGAACAGCCGTCTCTTGAAGCCGTTAATTGCTTTTTTCTCTATGTGACGCACATCGATCAGTACAACCTCGGGAGAGCTCTTAACGCCTGTTTGCTCATCGACAAAGGTTCTGGTCCCGTAGATAATACCGGTGCCGTAGTAATTCTCTATCTTTTGGAATGCCGGTGCATAGCCTGTTTTCACAAATCCGTCTATGGACGAGTAAAGAACCTCGCTGTTTTCACCGAGCCGGCCGTTTACCGAGCCTTCCGTGGTGAACAACGGGCCGATAAGAATCGAGCGTTCGACTTTGTCAAGATAGGCCTGGCAGGTGAAAAAGCCATGAAGAACTGCGCCTATTCCTCCGACTTTGTTCACTGTCTCATGAGTGACATGTACAGCCGTAGTCTTCTCGTTCATCGTAAGTTTCCCTCCAAGTTACACCTGGTTATCCTGTGGGCTGTCTTTCTACTGTCTCCTCATAAAACATACGAAACACTATATATACGAGCAAACAAGGCCGGAAGTTTTGAACCGTTAGGAGGGGGACGGAAATTAGAATTGCGATTTGCCGGAATACGACATATTTTCGGACTAACCGGGCCTTTTTACAGCGGTCTGTTCAGATCAGCCCATTTTGGCGCGCAGCGCTCTTATTGCTCCGGCGAGTAATTGTTGGGGGATATCGGCTAATTCGGGCTCGGGTATTTCGCTGAGTGCGATTACGTCGAGGAAGTCAGTCACCCGGCTGCCGCAAGGTGCTATTAATGCTCCTGTAGTTTCAGCTTCATCCAGCTCTCCCTGCGCCATTTGCCTGAGATACAAGATGACATTCTTGCGTAGCTCACTGTCGCTCATTTCGTATACGGCTCCGCTGGCCTCACGCGGTCCGTCGGGAATCTCTCTTTCCTGCAGTATGTCCTGCGTAAGACGATGCGTCTCGGACATGAGCTCTTTTTCCTTCTCCAGGGCGGTCTGATCTAAGGGAGCCAGTTTCAATTCATCTTCTTCTTCGGATAACGGGCGGGGGACGTATATTTTGTTGTGACATGCCGGGCACTTGCCCCATTTGCCGCCGGCGGTGTCGGCAGCCTCTATCTTCCTGTTGCAGTATTCACAATGAAATATAATCGCCATTTCAGCACCTCTTTTGCTGTAGAACTAATCATTGGCGCCAAGACTGGAATTCTTTTTCTCGGCTATTCATTTCTCATCTATTATACTCTGCGACCACCTCGGTAGTTATCCCGCCGCGAGGCGTAAATCGAGAAGTAACTTTCATCCGGCGAGGCTTGCACGCGCCGCTTAGTTCGTCCAGTATGTCATTTGTCAGGGCTTCATAGAAAATACCTTTGTTGCGATAACTTTGCATGTAGAATTTCAGGCTCTTCAACTCGATGCATAACCTGTCGGGGCAGTACTCTATGATTATCTCGCCGAAATCCGGCTGGCCCGTTTTGGGGCAAAGGCTCGTAAACTCAGGACATCTGATCGTAATATTGTAATCACGCTCAGAATGCGGATTATCGAATAATTCTATCTCGACCGGTTCATTCATTTACAAGTCCCGATTAATAGTCCCGTTGAGAATAATATAGCCCAAACCCGGGCATTGTGCAAGCAGGAATTCCGGTTTTGCGGTAGACGGCTATGCTCGAGCATTCAGGTTGAGTCGCAACGCCGATTGGCCTTTGACACCGTTTAACGGAATCTGTAGAATACAGCGGTTGACGAACGTTTTCCAAACTGAAGATGAGAGATTCCTGAAAATGGAGGATGTCGAAATGAAATCCAGTGTCCGGACTCTGGACAGGCGGGAGTTCCTGGCCGCTTTCGGTGCGGCGGCAGCGGCGGCAACCTTGCCGACAGGCGCCCTTGCAGCCGGGGCTGCCGCACGGAAAGAAAGGCCGAATTTCGTGTTCATTTTTGCCGATGATCTCGGCTGGGGCGACCTTGGCTGTTACGGCAATCGCCAGATAAAAACGCCGAATCTGGACGAGCTTGCCCGCAAGGGAACACTTTTTACGCAATTCTACGTCAATGGCTCGGTTTGCTCGCCGTCTCGCACGGCGTTTATGACCGGCCATTACCCCGCCCGGCACGCCGTTCACGGTCACTTCGCCAGTCACCAGCAGAACAAGGCCCGGGCGATGCCCAACTGGCTCGACGCAGAAGCTCACACCGTCACGAGATTGCTGAAAGATGCCGGTTATGCCACCGGGCATTTCGGCAAATGGCACCTTGGTTCCGGGGCAGGGGCACCCTCGCCCGGCGAGTACGGTATCGACGAACACGTGACTGCAAATTCCTCCGGCCCACCGCTTACAGGCGCCGGCGAACCGTACTTCAGAGCCAAATCGACGGCACAAATCGTCGATAGGACCATAGAGTTCATCGAGAAGAACCGAGACAAGCCGTTCTATGTGAACGCCTGGACGCTCGTGCCGCACGCCACGCTCCATCCTACAGACGAGCAGATGAAACCGTATCAGCGATACGCGCCGAGAGGTGTGCCGTACAAGGGGGCCAAGCAAATATACTATGCCTCGGTCTCGGATCTGGACCGCCAGATAGGCCGATTGATCAGGAGGATCGATGAGCTGGGTCTGGGCGATAACACAGTCATAGTCTTCTCCAGCGACAACGGCCCGGAGGATTTCGACATAGGAAACGCCGTTCACAGCGGCATCGGCGATACCGGCCCGTTCCGCGGCCGAAAACGGAGTCTATACGAAGGCGGGGTCCGCATGCCCTTTATCGTCCGCTGGTCGGGCCACACGCCCGCCGGCCGCGTGGACGACAGAAGTATCGTCGCCGGGGTCGACTGGTTGCCGAGTGTTTGCGGCTTAGCCGGTGTTAAACTGCCGTCTGATCTGAATCCCGACGGCGAGGATATGTCGCAGGCGCTTCGCGGCAGACCAAAGGAACGCGACAAGGCCTTGATGTGGGAATGGCGCTTCCGTGTCGCCGGGGATATGGCCCACAAGTGCCCGATCCTGTCAATACGCCAGGGCAAATGGAAGCTTCTGATGAATCCGGATCGCAGCCGGGTCGAGTTGTACGATATACCCGAAGACCCGACTGAGCTGGATAATCTCGCCGATCAAAACCCCCGGATCGTCGCAAAACTATCAGAAAAGGTGTTAGAATGGCAGAAGACCTTGCCGCCTGGACCAATGGATGCCGCTGCCGGCTCGAACGCGTATCCCTGGCCGAGAAACAAATGAATCGTTTCATGCAGACTGTTGCTCGATCCAATCTTCAATGGCTAAGCAAGAGCGCGCATAAGTTCGAATAGCGGGGGCGGTCAACCTGTGGCTGAGAGAAAAGCGATAATCCTTTTGAGCGGCGGCCTTGATTCGGCGACGACTCTGGCAATAGCGGGCAGAGAACAATTCCAGTGCTATGCCCTTACTTTCCGATACGGCCAGCGGCATGAACGCGAAATCGAAGCCGCCAACAAAGTAGCCGAACGGTTCGGTGTTGCAGAGCATCGTATAATTGATATCGATCTGGCTGGCTTTGGCGGCTCGGCCCTTACCGATTCGGCTATTGATGTGCCTAAAGACAGAGCCGATCTCGATGATTCGACGGAAATACCAATTACCTACGTTCCCGCCCGAAACACGATATTCCTCAGTTACGCACTCGCCTGGGCAGAAGTGCTCGGCGCTTTCGACATCTTCATCGGCGTCAACTCGACCGACTACAGTGGCTATCCCGATTGCCGGGCCGAATTCATCGCCGCTTTCGAGAAGACCGCCAACCTCGCTACTGCCGCCGCCGTCGAGGATAAGGGACGGTACACGATTCACACTCCGATCATAGAAATGACAAAGGCACAGATTGTCCGTACCGGCGCCGATCTTGAAGTGGATTATTCCCTGACGCACAGTTGTTACGATCCGGATGAGCAGGGCAGAAGTTGCGGGCGATGCGACTCCTGCCGATTGAGACTAAAAGGCTTCGCCGAAGCGGGGCTCGAAGACCCAATCGAATATCAAACAAGGATCGTCGAATAACGGATCTGCCGAGCACGACATACGATATACGAAATACGAGATACGAAAAATGATAGTAAACGAAATATTCTACTCTCTGCAGGGCGAGGGTTTCCTCGCCGGTATGCCCGGCATTTTCGTGCGGCTGGCGGGATGCCCTCTACGCTGCCGGTGGTGCGATACCAAGTACGCCTGGTCCGAGGATGCGGGGCAGGATCGCTCCATACCGGAGATAGTCGAGGCGGTCTGTAAATATCCCTGCAATTTCGTGGTCATCACCGGCGGCGAGCCGATGATGAATTTCGAGGTCCGGCAGTTGGCTAAGGAGCTAAAGGCTGAGGGCAAACACATAACAATCGAGACGGCCGGCATCGCATATATCCCCGATATTCCCTGCGATCTGATGAGCATCAGCCCGAAGCTGAGCAATTCGATGCCGAAAGAAGAGGAATTAGCGGCGATGCACAAGGATTCGAGCCTCGATCTGGCGGTTCTCGGAGAGCTGGTTGCCAACTACAATTACCAGCTCAAGTTCGTCGTCGAATCCGTTAACGACCTGCCGGAGATTCAGGAGGTCTTAGAGCAGTTGGGCAACGTCGCTCCTGAAATGGTGATGTTAATGCCGCAGGCGGCCACGAAAGAAGAATTCTTATCCAGGTCCCCGATGGTCGCCGAACTCTGCAAATCCGCCGGATACGCCTTTTGCCAGAGACTCCAAGTCCTGCTCTGGAACGCCCAAAAAGGCAAGTAGCCCGGCCACAATCCCGTATTTTGCGAATCCCAGATTTGGTAATTGACAAGCAATAGTCAATAGTCAATAATCAATAGTCAATTGAGACGCCCGGGTGGCGGAATAGGCAGACGCGCTAGCTTGAGGGGCTAGTGTCCTTTGGGACGTGCTGGTTCGACTCCAGTCCCGGGCAGTTCTTCCCTCGCTTGTGGACGGACTTCGTCCGCCCAATAATATCATCACTTGGCACATCTCTAGGTTGTTCTTGAAATGTTTGCATTTTCCATTTTTAAAAAGAGGCCTTCAGCAGTATAATAAGAGATGGAATGGGAAATAAGCGAAAAGTGGTTCAGGCACCTATCAACCTATACAACCCCTACAACCGTCAGTCTCTACAGGGGTGTGATGCAGAGGTTCGGCGGCTTCTTGGCCGAACATGATCGGCTGCTCAATACCGAAGCTATCGAAGAATTCCTCTACGGTATCAGGGAAAGAGGTTTGTCGAAGCGATACGTCAATGTGAACCTCACGGCAATCAAGTCCTATTGCAAATGGCGGTTCCGTGACAACGAGCAGGCAAATCCAGCAAGGAAGGTGAAGATGTGGCGGGAAGACCCGCCCAATCAAAGAGTCTTGACCGAAGAAGAATACGAGGCAATCCTGCCAGTCGCCCAAGGTATCGACCGTGACATCATCGTCTTCCTTGCCAACACCGGGCTACGCGTGACAGAGTTCTGTTCGTTGAAGTGGCAAGATATTGCACCAGATATGAGGTTTGTAACGGTCATTGGTAAGGGCAACACGAAGCGAGTTGTTCCCCTCAACCCTAAGTGTTGTGACATTCTCGAAAAATACAAGGGCAGCAACGGGGACGGTAGACTGCCGATTTCCCGTCGTAGTAGACACTCGGTCAACCGAATCTGCGAGAAGTTGGCTGAGAAAGCCGGAATCCCGAAATTCGGGCCGCATGCTTGTAGGCACTTCTTTGCCACGCAGCTTATTAGGAAGGGCTGTTCGATTTATAAGGTGGCAAAAATCTTAGGACACCGATCAGTGAAGATTACCGAGAAAACATATCTCCATCTTGTCCCGATGGATTTATTGGGGGAGACCGATGTATTGTAACAGATGTTGTGAATGTTGCACTTGCCCACGTCACCCGCCTACTTAGCGGCCCTTCTAATTGCAACGCACCTTTAATCCTTGATTTGCAGATGTTGCAAATGGCTGCATTGTCCTTGATACGCCACTCTCTAAGCGTTATAATTGCTTATATGCCAAGAGGTTATGACAAACGCAAAGATATACCTGGACAGCTCTACTTGTTCAAGATTCACGAGGAACTTGACGGCGGATATTATTTCAGGCGTGCCGAGAGAATCGCCAAGAAACAGAGGCGAGACCAACTGCTCCGAAAGCTGGATCGGAAGACTGATTAGGGCTCTCTTAGGGCTCGTAGGGCAGCCGTAGGGCTCATTTCTCACCCGGACCCATATAGCAGCATAGGCGAGTTTTCACTATTTTTCATTTTTTATTCTTTTCATTTTGATTTAAGCCCTTTGACTACAATAATTTATGTAAGAATAGACCGATAACATCTTCTGGGGGGGGGCGAAAATGGCTTATCTTGTTTGGTTTGTGTCTTGTTTGGGGTTGTCCGCAGCGTTTGCGGCGGTTTGGCGTACTAGACGGTAGGGGGGATCATGAACGAATCATTTTTGTTTTTGGGTATTTTGCTGGTGGTGTTTGTATGCATCAGACTGTACGAGCATCAAATCAGAAATCTCTAATCTAAGGGGTAAGAATCATGGCAGCGAACAAGAGCAAAATTTATGTGGTGACAAAGAACGGCAATTTTGTTGAGGCGGTGACATCCAAAGTTAAGGCTATTAAGAGGCTCAGACATTTCCTCTCGACCGATCTCCATATCAAGTGCCCGGATGCCGAGCCTGTCGAGAGGGAAGGGGTGTTAGGAATTGCCGGCACTCCGCACTATCGAGCTAAACACGTGGCCCTTCAGTGACATTCAATTCTCTCCACTCATTAAGCCCGGTCACTCCGGGCTTTTCTTTTTGCCGCACTTTCTCCACTGAGGGACATTTACAAAGATTTTACGAGAAAAATCAGGTGCTTCTCTTTATAACAACTACTGTTGTTGTTCAACTCTCGTAGAGAGTAGAAGTAAGAGAACAAGAGCAGTAGGGCAGGCCCTTCGGGCCGAGCATATTTCGCATGTCATTCACTCAACTTACTCGCCTTGCTTACGCGGCGGCTCGTAAGTTTCCTTCATGACATGCTCCTCTAAGCAGACAAAGTGACAAAGGTTAAAACTTTCTCCCCAAACTGCTATTAGTTCTCGATATGAAGATTCAAGACAATAGCAAAAACTTGCTCGCAGCAGTTGACAGTCTTGTCACTGCAAGGCTTAACGAATCAGCCCAGGTCGTTCAGGATAAGGCCGCAGAACTCGTGCATGTCCGAACGGGAGCAACTAAAGAGTCCTTGACTCATATCACCCAAGAGAAGACCGCAACTATCGGTGCCAGTACCAGTTATGCGGGACACCTTGAAAGCAGGTATCCGTATCTGAGACCATCTTTACATGCTTCACTGAGCAGGATCAGAAAGATATTCAACAGAGGACCCGGAAGGGCTTCTGTCAGTATAAGAGACTAAGAGTAAGTGACATCGGTTTGGTGTTTGACCTTCAAGCACATACAAAGAAAGGTATCACAATGAGAAAGTTTCAGTTGCCAGTATGGGGACATGCATTTGCCGAAGATGCTAACAATTCGGATAAGAAACTGTCAGTTGATGAACAAGCTTCTACACTAAAGAAGGATAACCCCGAGCTCTATAGTGCCATCTTCGGAAGAGGAAGCACGAAAGGAGCGAAAGAGGTCACCGATGCAAGGGTATCTGCCGCAAGTGACGAGGAGAAGCAGACTTACTTTAATCAACTGAAACGTCTTAAAGTAGACGGTGTCCTGTTGGAGAAAGCCAAAGTATTGGGCTTTCACAACCCGGAAGACGCGGTCGACTTTTTGAAGAACAGTTTGACCCTGAACGACCAGTTGGAAGTATGTGCTTCCGATGGTACCGAAACTAACATTGACGATGCTCTGCATAATCTGGCACAGCGGTCCCCTCATTTGGTGAAAGCCTCACCACAGAGACCGGGACAAGGTAGCAAGCCACCTGCGAAGGTGAATACTGCACCGAACACTGACAAGCCTACTTTTAAGCGGAGTCAGCTTCGTGACAGTGCTTTCTACATCGCCAACGAAAAGGCGATCCTCGAAGCTGCCAGAGACAATCGCATCGTCGATGACTGCTAATAAGGAAAACCGATGAAACAACTTACTCTACCTGTATTCGGCTTTGAGTTCCATGAGACCACGATTGCTCATGACACTGAGGCTGCTGTCTTTATCCCCGAGGTATGGGCCAACAAGATCCTCCAGAACATCTTCGCAAGTTCTGCACTGATTTCCAGTGTCAGCCGTGACTACGAAGACGAAGTCGCCGAAAAGGGTGATACCATCCATATCCAGAAGTTCGGCGAGTTGACTGCTGCCGACAAGGTGGCTCAGACCAAAGTGACTTGGCAGAATCCTACTGCTACGCAGGCTGACATCGTCCTTGAGTTCCACAAGATCGTGCCGTTCATGGTCGAGAGTCGGGCTCTGTCCGTTGCTCAAGGTTTCGCTGATGGCTACATCATGGAAGCTGTTAGAGCCATCGTCAATGACATCGAGAGCAATCTCGCTGGTCAGTGGGTGTTGGCTGGCACTGATGTCACCTGGGACCCAACTTCAGAGGCAACCAAGCTGGCAAGTCTTATCGCTGCTCGTACTGCCATCACCGTGACTGGTGAGTGTCCGATGGATGTGCCGAAGTATATGGTCATCAAGGATCAAGGTGAGCTGCTGAATGTGACCAAGTTCACCAGCACCGACTATGCTGAGGGCAAGCCTCTTGTCCAAGGCCATGTTGGTAACATCCTCGACTTCAATGTGAAAGAGTCCAGCAAGATCAAGACGCTTTCCGGCCAAGTCAAGAGAATGGTGTTGGCCAGAGAGGCAATCGTCCTTGCGACCAGACCTCTTGCTGCACCTGCTGCCAAGTCAGTGGATTCCGCTGTTGTGAATAGCAATGGCATCAGTGTCCGTGTTGTCAGAAGTTGGTCTGCCGAGGATGTTTCAGATGTTGTGACTGTCGATGTCCTTTACGGCTTCAAAGTCATTCGTCCAGAATGGCTGGTCAATTTGACAGACTAGGCGAACTCCTATCGCAGTCTACAACGCTGCGTCCGGTTTCGAGAGCGGTAGTCCTGAACAGCTACCGCTCTTTTTTCATTGTCACTAAGTGCTTATCATATTCTGAGGTTACTATGGATTCCTATGGCGAAATAGTCAATGAGATGAACAATATCGAGTATGAGGTTCTCATGCCCGGTGCTGGTGACGATGACTTGTTTCTCACGCCGATCAAGGTAAAGACTCAAGGACTCCAGACGCTCGTTGATAAATGCGGAGTAGGACTTAAGTGTCGTGAACTCGGCCAGTCAAACTGGCAGACGGCCAGCTATTATGGATTTAAGGTGACGTACCAACGCAAGAATTCAGCTATTGCAAGGCGGAGACTCCAAGAGAACGGATTGAACAAACCGAACTTCGATACTAACTCGATGTTTGGATAGTAGACGGAGACATCAGCAATATTTAGGCGATCCTAAATACTCATTGGAAAGAGAGCAACTACTGCAATGGTAGACGACATAAATCCAGAACAGCTTTCATCCAATAGAAGTCACGTTGCTAAAGGCCGGGCTATTCAGATCAATACTTCTCTACCAAACAGTAGGGAAACATACGAGAGGATATTGGCTGATGCGAAGAAGCTTAGTATGAAACACCTACTTACTCACTTTGAGGATATGTTGAAGATAGTATTCGAATTGCGAAAGATGCTTCATGACATGAAGATCGCCTCAACTGCCGATGGTTTCCTCATCAATCAAGCACAATCAAAAATAGAGAGATTGGAGATCGAGAATGCGAAGCTCTCACAAGACAATCAAGCACTCGTTAGACATATTGCGAAGTCCGGTGACTTTGAGACCAGACAAAGTGAATATCACGAGGGCAGTAGCCAAATGCCAGCAGATTAGGGCCTCCAAAGCAGCCGTAGAGCCGCGAAATGGCAATGACCCGTATAGGAGCCGGGTATGAACAATCAACACAGCTTGCATTTCTGTCCTATCCACGGCAAGTGGACATTCTTCCTGTGGATCAAAGGTAAGAGGCATCACTTCGGTTTCTATAAGAATAAGAAGACCGCTACCATCTTCTTCAAAGACTGCCTCAGTACCTTGAACGATCTCAATAAGGCATCCGCATGAGTAAGTTGCTCCCTTATCCAATCACAGTGACTCAAACGGGCATGTATCAATTAACTATCCACAAGAGACTGCGAAGTGGTAAGCTTGGTGCGGAGCATCTCGGCTTCTTCGAGAGTCTCCAAGACGCTGAAATGATGATGGACAGACATATCCGCAGACTCGGCATGTCACTCCTCGAGTTCGAACAGTATGAGGGGGAGTGACATGATCCTCTACTTAGCCATCGGCCTGCTCCTCTACGCTGCAAGCACCATCATTGATCCTGATCCTACGCTCAAGCTCAAACCCTCAATCGCTATAGTCCTCCTCTGGCCCATTTTTCTTGCTCTAATTGTTTATTATGCCCTTTCTGATTATCAATAAGAAATGAAAGATATTCCTAATCACGAAACGAAGTATGCAATAGATGAATACGGCAATGTATGGTCAAAGAGGAAGCAACGCTTTTTCAAATGGTTACCTAATATTCATAAAGGCAAAGTCAAACGGTATATGGTCACTTTCCGTCCGGGCAATAAGAATCATTCAATTCACACCTTGGTATACACATCCTTCATCGGTCCTGTCCCCAAGGGATATGTAATCCATCACAAAGATAGAAACCCAGCGAACAATCATATTTCTAATCTGATCGCTATGACCCATTCTGATCACAGCAAACTCCATCAACTCATGCGAAAGTATGACTTGTAGTATATTAAGAGGGTTGTTTCTCAATCACATTTTCAAACACACCACCGGGACATCCCCAATGAGTGAATCCTGACCCCAATCGTAGCCCCTGGCTTTCTATGTGTGAGTCTGATAATAGCCAGATTGTACTCGCAAGGGTATTCATCAATTGGTGTACGAGACCTTTGTCGGCCCCATTCCCAAAGGATATGACATCCATCACAAAGATAGAAACCCAGCGAACAATCATGTCTCAAATCTGATCGCTATGACTAAGGCTGATCACAGGATACTTCATAGACTACTTCGAAAGTACGATCTCTAGTACATTAAGAGGGTTGTTTCACAACACACTTTTTCAACACACCACTGGAGAATGTATAAGAGGTTCCGTTCACTGTCCCTGTTTACCCCCTGGCTTTGTGTCGATTTATCCGGACCTTTTCAAATTAGAACGGAAGGGACGTATTTTGGACTGGGAAGAAAAACCTCCGGATAAGGGATGTTTTTCGATGGGTTAGGATGAATGCAAAAAGATTTTCATTATTGGG
>Ga0180431_10003762_pt1 | contig 19272 bp, 18 predicted proteins | sample SS_ome_11_FD_132459 | JGI IMG/M metagenome (GOLD analysis project Ga0180431, IMG submission 132459) | Hypersaline lake sediment archaeal communities from the Salton Sea, California, USA - SS_1_MS_1 metaG | ecosystem: Environmental > Aquatic > Non-marine Saline and Alkaline > Hypersaline >... | reverse complement strand
GTTCTGGAACATGCCAATCAGGGGAGCACCGATGATGCCGACACTCAGCATTCCGATTCCGCCGAGGGCGTTGAGCGTCAGGGCGCCTCCCTTGGGGCACTGTTCGGATACGAGCCCCAGCATCGTCGGCCAGAAGAAGGTCTTCCCGATCCCGTAAAGGGTGGCGGCCCCGAGAATCAGCAGGGCGCCGGTCGCGCTTGACAACGCCACCAGACCGACCGCCGCCAGAAAGGCGCAGATCGCAAGCAGCCCCAGCGGACTCAACCTGTGAACCAAGGGGCCGGCAAAGAACCGCAGCACCATCATGATCGCGGAGGTGTACACCAGCACCCAACCGCCCGCCAATCCGATTTCCTTCATGGCGGGGGTCATCAAGTCCCCGATCCACGAATCCACTCCCAATTCGGTGATCGCGAGCGGAATCATGATCACGATCAGGAACAGCATGAAGATCCGGCCGAGGTGGCGCGCATAAGCAGCGTAGGCCACCACCGCGACTCCCGCCACGATCCATCGCACGGCAGGCGACCAGCCGAACGTGTTGCCCAGCTCGAAGCTGATGAGCGCGAAGGCCACAAAGGCTCCGATGATTCCGAGTTCGCTGAGCATTTCGCGGTAGCTGGTCCCCGAAGCAACGCGCTCACTGACCGGGAACTTCGCGGTGGCCAGCATGAAGAGAGCGATCACGGCGGGAATCAGGATGAGCAGGATCTTGGTGATCCAGGGCATATCGCCCATCCCGATCACCAGGACCCCGGCGATCACAAGGCCCGCCGGCCAGCCGGCATGCAGGATGTTGAGCCATTTCGTCTTCTCCCTGCTGAAGATGGTCGCCACCACGGGATTGATGTAGGCCTCGACCGTTCCGTTCGCGAGGCCGAGGAGGATGCTGCCCCAGAAGAGCTTCAGGTACCCGCCGTGGCGGGCGTCCTCGAGGGCCTGGCCCTCGAGTCCCTCGGCGGAGACCTGCATATGGGCGAGCCACGCCATGAGCGCGTACCCGCCGTAGCAGATCATCGAGAACCACATCGCATTCTTGTAGCCCACCTTGTCGATCAAGAGGCTGATCAATACAATGCTCACCCCAAAAGGCCATAACCCGGCGCCTCTCAGCCGCCCCACCTGGGTGTCGTCGAGATTGAAGAGGACCTTGAACTCCTCCATCAAGAACATGCGGGTGATAAAACCAAACGAGGTGGCCACGAGGGCGATGAAGCACCCCCAGAACAATAGCTTGTGTGCGCGGTCTTCGGTCATTGTTTCACTGGTTCCGGGCGCAGTGCCTAACGGTTTCGTCAGCCTCTGGCAAGCAGCAACCCGCCCCGCAAGGCGGCGGCCGATTCTTTCAAAAATTCACACGGGGCCGGTCCTTGGGGCGGCGAGGCGCTGCGAATCCCCGGTCTTGGGGAGAATCCTGACCCGGCGGAACACGGACTACGGCGTTCAGGGGGAATGCCGGCGTCAGTCGAGGAGGGCGAGATTTCGCACCGCGCCCTTGTCGGCGCTGGTGGTCATCCTTGCGTAGAACTTGAGGGCCGGGGTGACCTCGCGCTGACGATTGGCGGGTTTCCATGCGCCCGCGCCCTTTGCTTCCATTGTCTTGCGCCGCGCTTCGAGTTCTTCGTCGGGGATGGCGATGCGGATCGAGCGGCTGGGGATGTCGATTTCGAGGGGGTCGTTTTCCTCGATGAGGGCGATGGGGCCGGCGGCGGCGGCTTCGGGGGAGACGTGCCCGATCGAGAGGCCGGAGGTTCCGCCGGAGAAGCGGCCGTCGGTGACGAGGGCGCAGGATGTGCCGAGGCCCACGGATTTGAGGTAGCTGGTCGGGTAGAGCATTTCCTGCATTCCGGGGCCGCCCTTGGGGCCTTCATACCGGATGATGACGGCGTCGCCGGCCTTGACATTGCCGCCGAGGATGCCGCTCACGGCGTCTTCCTGGCTTTCGAAGATCCGGGCGGGTCCCTTGAAGGTGTGGCACGCTTCGTCGACTCCGGCGGTTTTCACGATGCAGCCGTCCGGGGCGAGGTTCCCGTAGAGCACCGCGAGGCCGCCGTCCCTGCTGTAGGCGTGGTCGAGGTCGCGGATGCAGCCGCCTTCGCGATCGAGATCGAGGGAGTCCCACTGCTTGTCCTGGCTGAAGGCCTCCTGGGAAGGGCGGCGGCCGGGGGCGGCGAGGTAGAAGGCGCGGGCCTTCTCGCTCGGCGTGTTGCGGACGTCCCATTCCCCGAGAGCCTCCCCGAGGGTGGGGGCGTGCACCGTCGGGCAGTCGGTGTGCAGCAACCCGGCGCGGTCGAGTTCGCCGAGGAGGGCCATGATGCCGCCGGCGCGGTGGACATCCTCCATGTGATACAGGGGGGTCGACGGCGCCACCTTGCAGAGATGGGGCACGCGCCGGGAAAGGTCGTCGATCTCCTTCATGGTGAAGGGGACCCCGGCCTCCCGGGCGGCGGCCAGAAGGTGCAGGACGGTGTTGGTCGAACCGCCCATGGCGATGTCGAGGCTCATGGCGTTCTGGAAGGCCTTGAAGGAAGCGATGGAGCGCGGCAGGACCCTCTCGTCACCCTGTTCGTAGTAACGCCTTGTGATCGCGACGATGCGGCGGCCGGCCTCCACGAACAGCTCCCGGCGGGCGGCGTGGGTGGCAAGCACCGAGCCGTTGCCGGGCAGGCCAAGGCCGAGGGCCTCCACGAGGCAGTTCATGGAATTGGCGGTGAACATCCCGGAGCACGACCCGCAGGTCGGGCAGGCATGGCGCTCGATGCTCTCGCTGTCGGCATCGCTGACGTTCGAGTCGGCGGCGGCGATCATCGAGTCGACGAGGTCGAGTTTCATCTCCCGGCCGTTGACGGTGGTCACGCCGGCTTCCATGGGGCCTCCCGACACGAAGACGGCGGGGATGTTGAGGCGCAGCGCCGCCATGAGCATGCCGGGCGTGATCTTGTCGCAGTTCGAGATGCACACCAGGGCGTCGATGCAGTGCGCGTTGGCCATGTATTCCACGGCGTCGGCGATCAATTCCCGCGAGGGGAGCGAATAGAGCATCCCGCCGTGGCCCATGGCGATGCCGTCGTCCACCGCGATGGTGTTGAACTCGCGACCGATCCCGCCCGCCCCGGCGATGGCGCCCATCACGAGCTGGCCGAGGTCCTTCAGGTGGACGTGGCCGGGAACGAACTGGGTGAAGGAATTGGCGATGCCGATGATGGGCTTGCCGAAGTCCTCCTCCTTGACGCCGGTGGCGCGCCACAGGGCGCGGGCGCCGGCCATGTGGCGCCCGGCGGTGGTGGTCGCGGAACGATAGTGCGGCATGGCGGCCGGGTCAGTTCGAATCGCGCCCGGAAACCCCCCGTGTGCCGGCGGGGAGGGGCTGGCGTTCCTCCTTCGGCCGCAGTTCCCGGGTGGCCTTGCCGGCGCGCCACATTTCGGAATTGCCGATCTCGGCGAGTTCCTTGCCGAGTTGCTCCTGGTAGTCGGGCGCACCGCAGGCTTCGAGCACCCTTGCGCACTCCTTGCCGGAGGCGACACGCTCATAGAGTTCCTTGAAGACAGGCAGGGTGGCCTCCTTGAACCTGGGTTTCCAGTCAAGGGCGCCGCGCTGGGCGGTGGCCGAACAGTTCGCATACATCCAGTCCATGCCTCTCTCGCCAACCAGCCGGATCAGGCTTTCGGTCAGTTCCTCGACAGTCTCGTTGAAGGCCTCGCTGGGGCTGTGGCCGTGTTCGCGGAGGGTGTCATACTGGGCTTCCATGACGCCCGCGAGGGCGCCCATCAGAACGCCGCGCTCGCCGGTCAGGTCGCTGAAGACCTCCTGCTCGAAGCTGGTCGGGAAAAGGTACCCGGAACCGATCCCGATGCCCACGGCGATGGCCCGCTCGTGGGCCCTCCCGGTGAAGTCCTGCTCCACGGCGTAGCTCGAATTGATGCCGGCGCCGGCGAGAAAGTTGCGGCGCACCGAGGTGCCGGACCCCTTGGGTGCGACCATGATCACGTCGACATTTTCGGGCGGGATCACGCCGGTCTGGTCCTTGTAGGCGATCGAAAACCCGTGGGAGAAGTAGAGCGCGTCGCCTTCCTTGAGGCGCTCCTTGACGACGGGCCAGATGACGCGCTGGGCGGCGTCGGAGACCAGCATCTGGACGATGGAGCCTTTCGCGGCGGCCTCCTCGATCTCGAAGAGGGTCTCGCCCGGGACCCAGCCGTCCTCGACGGCCCGGTCCCAGTCTTTCTGGAACTTCCTTGCCTGGCCAATGATGACGTTGAATCCGTTGTCCCTCATGTTGAGGGCCTGGGCCGGTCCCTGCACGCCGTATCCGATGACGGCGATGGTCTCATTCTTCAAGGTTTCCCGAGCTTTATCGAGGGGGAATTCGTCGCGGGTGACGACCTCTTCGAGCACGCCGCCAAAGTCGATCTTAGCCATCTTGTCTGCTTTCGTTACTTGTTGTCCGGGAGTGGATTTCTCCGTGCGAGGGGTTATCCACAAGTCATTGCGCCCGCCCGGTCAAGTCTTTTCAGGTGGTTGCGCGCCGTAGACCGCCACCGGTCCGACGCCCGGGGGTCCCTGCACGCTGCGGAGTTTCCCGACCGCCCTCGCGACGGCCTCCGCGGCGGTGTCGATCTCCTCTTCGGTGCTGAAGATCGAAAGCGAGAGCCGGAGGCTGGTGCGGGCCTGCGCCTCGGACAGGCCCATGGCTTTCTGCACGTGGCTCGGCTGCTGTTTGCCGGTCATGCAGGCGCTGCCGGCCGAACACTGCACGCCGGCCTCGTCGAGCAGGATCAGCAGGCCGCCCGAGTCGCATCCTTCGAAGGATGCGTGCACAAGGTTGGGCGCCTGATGGCGCGGGGACCCGTTCAGACTGACCCCTTCGATGTCGCGAACGAGGCGCTCCGCGAGCCGGTCGCGCAAACGGCGCATTCCGGCGTGACGATCCCGCCCGAGCGCCTCTCTCATGATCCCGGCCGCTTTCCCGAGGCCGACGATCGAGGCGACGTTCTCGGTTCCGCTCCGCCGGCCGGCTTCCTGCCCGCCGCCGCGGATCATGGGCTCGAAGCGCATGCCCTCGCGGATGTAGAGGGCCCCCACTCCTTTTGGGGCGTGAAACTTGTGGCCGCTGATCGAGAGAAAATCGACCGGGACCTTGCGGACATCGACCGGGATCTTGCCCGCCGCCTGAATGGCGTCGGTGTGAAACGCCCACCCCGCCTCCCGGGCGGTCCGGCACGCCTCCTCGACCGGCTGGATCATCCCGGTCTCGTTGTTGACCCACATGACGGACGCGAAGCCCGGCCGGCCGGCTTCCACGTGGTTCGCAAACTCCTCGATCCGGAGTCGCCCCTCGGGGTCGACGCCGCAGCGGACCACCTCGTAGCCGGCCGCCTCCATCGCTTCGCAGGGGCGCAGCACCGCGCTGTGTTCGATGGCGCTGGTGACGACCCGCGAGTTCTTCCGGCCGATCGCTCTCGCCAGCCACTTCAGGGTCATGTTGTTCGACTCGGTGCCACAGCCGGTGAACACGATCTCGCCGGGGTCGGCGTTGATGAGGGCTGCCACGCGGGACCTCGCCTCGTCAACGGCGCGCCGCACCTCCTTTCCGGCCCGGTAGCCGCTGGAAGGGTTGTGCCAGCGATCCGTCAAATAGGGCATCATGGCCTCCACCACTTCGGGATGGACCTGCGAGGTGGCGTTGGAATCGAGATAGATCACCGGCGCACCCTAAGCACAACCGGGCCGCACCGCAACCGCCTGAAAGGACACATCCCCGCGACCACACCGCCCCATCCTCCTCGAGAGGTCCCCAAGAAGCCTCGTTACGACCACCTGCGCCGCGGCCGGGCCAGGACGAAGGCGGCAAGCCCCAACAGGGAGGCCGTGGCCGGCTCGGGAATCAATTGCAGCTCGAACCGTTCGTAGATCGTCTGCAACTCGAATTCGCCAAAGGCGCTGCCTGACCCAAACACCTGGGAGGACGATCCGGTTCCGACGTCCAGCATGAACTGACCGTCGAAGTCCGCCGTCAGGGTTGATCCGTCCGTGGGAGCGGTGCCGCCGGCATCGATGTCATGGAACATGATCCCGAGGTCCGAATCGCCATCCGAGAACGGTCTCGCTCCCGGTCCGTCCACCACGAGAGGATCCAGGGCATCCCGATCAAGACTCTGGCTGACCGGTCCGGCCGCAACGTCGCCACCGATCTCCCAGTTGTTCAAGCCCACCTGTCCGGTGAAATCGTGTTGTTGCGTGTCAAGGTTCACCACCACCGCCGATCCCGAACCCGACAAGGAAGCTCTCGCAGTGCTCTCGATCACCACGATGTGCTGGTTCGATGGCACGTCCGAGGCGTCAAAGGTGGTCACCTGCAGGGTCTCATTGAGGGTGCTCCATGACGGCGTGCCAACCTCCCCCTCAAGCGACAAATCCACCGAAAACAGGTCCGAGTCCGTGTAAACATACACCCCTTGCGACACCCACGTGTACCCCGTCGGCGGAGGCGGCAGAACCCCCTGACCGCGCGCCGCGGAAAACAGGATGACAAACAGGGCCCCGCATACGGTCAGCGCGAATACGCGCCGCACAAGGTTTCGTTCGGACATGGGCAACGGCAGGTAACAGCTGAAACGTCGCGCCCCACCCGCAACGGATGAAACGCGATATAGTTAAGCTTTCTTAACTATAAGATTTACTTAACAAATTTCCGGGCGGGGTCAAGCCCTATCTGCGGGTTGGGTTGGGAATCTGCTTTGGCGGGCGGGGTGGTGCTGCTAGGGTGGCGGGCATCGAAGCGACGCACGAAGTGCCTGACGCCACGATGGCGGTGTTTTTGGATCTGGAGAACATCGCGTTGGGGGCACGGGATGCCAACTACCCGAGCTTTTCGGTTCAGAAGGTGTTTGAGCGGTTGCTTTTGAAGGGGCACATCGTGGTGAAGAAGGCGTATTGCGACTTTTCGCGGTACAAGGAATTCCGGCGGGATCTGCACGATGCGGCCTTTGAGCTGATCGAGATTCCGCACCTGCGGCAGTCAGGGAAGAATTCGGCGGACATCCGGATGGTGGTGGACGCCCTGGACCTTTGTTATACCAAAGGCCACGTGGACACGTTTGTGATCATCAGCGGGGACTCGGACTTCTCGCCGCTGGTCAGCAAGCTGCGGGAGAACGACAAGAAAGTGATCGGGATGGGCGTCAAGAACTCGAGTTCCGATTTGTTCATCTCGAATTGCGACGAGTTCATCTATTACGACGACCTGGTGCGGCGGGCGCCCCGCCCGAAGGCGGCGTCCAAGGCCGCCAAGAGCGCCCGCAAGAGGACGAACGCAAGGAAAGCCGCTCCGGGCGGCTCGGGTCCGACACTCGAACAGGCCCTCGACCAGGTGGCCGACACCTTCGAGGCGCTCGGCGAGGAGCGCAGCGAGGACGAGCCGATCTGGGGGTCGATGATCAAGCAGGCTCTGAAGCGGCGGAATCCCGGCTTCAACGAGCGCGCGCATGGCTTCCGATCGTTCAACGAGGTTCTCCTCGAGGCCGAGGCGCGCGGCCTTCTCACGCTGGAGGCGGACGAGAAATCCGGCGGATACATCGTGCGGTCGCAGGAGGTGTGAGAGACGGTCCGAAAGACGGCGGCGGGGAACGTTTTTCGTTTCTCCTCCTTGCGGTTGAGGAGTCCTGCTGGTAGCGGTTGTGTCGGCATGGCCAGCCACTGATGATGCCGGCAAGCGCACCAGACTACAGCCCGAATCTCGACCTGCGGCGCCGCTCGATGGCAGAGCCCGCCCTTGCGCCCGACAGCCGGGAACAAGCGCACGATATCGCTTCAACCAAGAAGGGACGGGGCCGTCCCAGGATCCTTGTGGTCACCCCCGAGATCACCTACCTCCCGGAAGGCATGGGAAACCTCGCGCAACGCATGTCGGCCAAGGCGGGAGGACTGGCCGATGTCTCGGCATCCCTCGTGAATGCCCTGCACGCGCAGGGGGCGAGGGTTCACGTGGCCCTTCCGAATTACCGGCGCCTTTTCCGCTTCGAGGTCCCGGGGGTCCTGCAGACCGGGTTCGAGCGGGTCAACCGGGCCCTTCCCGAGCAGCAGGTCCATCTTGCGGAAGACCGCCTCTTCTACCACCGGGACTACATTTATTCGCCCCACGAGAATGTCAACCTGTCGCTGGCCTTTCAGCGCGAGGTGATCAACCACACCATTCCGCAGGTCCGGCCGGACCTGATTCACTGCAACGACTGGATGACGGGGCTGATTCCGGCGGTCACGCGGCGGCTCGGGATCAAGAGTCTTTTCACGGTGCACAACATCCACACCGAAAAGGTCCCGCTGGCGCACATTGAAGACCGCGGCATTGATGCCGCCGACTTCTGGCAGCACTGCTACTACCTGCGTCCCCCGTACAACTACGAGGAAACTCGTGATCACAACCCGGTCGATTTTCTGGCGACGGGGATCTTCGCCTCGGACCATGTGAACAGCGTCTCCCCGACCTTCCTGTCGGAGGTGGTCGACGGGCGTCACGATTTTGTTCCCGGCCACATCTGCCATGAGCTTTGGGAGAAGTGCCACGCCGGATGCGCAAGCGGCATCCTCAACGCTCCCGATTCCTCGTTTGCTCCGCAGACCGATCCTTATCTCGACGTTCATTTCGGTCCGGAGGGGCATCCGGAGGGCAAGCGTGATTGCAAGGTTCGCCTGCAGGAGAGTCTGGGCCTGAAGGTCAACCCGCGGGCGCCGCTGCTGTTCTGGCCGTCGCGTCTCGATCCGGTACAGAAGGGTCCGCAATTGTTGACCGACATTCTTTACCGGATCTGCGCGGACTATCACGATCTTGGGGTGCAGGTGGCCGTCGTGGCGAGCGGCGAGTTCCAGCGGCACTTCAGGGATATCGTGGCGCGGCACGGGCTGCACCATCGGGTTGCGGTGACGGACTTTTCGGAGGCGTTGTCGCACCTCGGTTACGCCGCCGCCGATTTCATGATCATGCCGTCGCTCTTTGAGCCGTGTGGGCTTCCGCAGATGGTCAGCCCGAAGTATGGCACCCTGCCGGTGGCGCATGACACGGGCGGCATTCACGACACCGTCGAGCCGCTGCGTCCGGAGCTGGACTGCGGCAACGGTTTCCTGTTCGAGCACTTCACGAGCGCCGGCCTGCGCTGGGCCGTCGACGAAGCCCTCCGCTTCTATTGCGAACCGGATGGGGTGCGTTTCCGCCAGGTGGGCCGCGTCATGCGCGAGGCCGCCATGCGCTTCAACCATGCCGCCACCGCCGCGGCCTACATCGCCCTCTACGAACGCATGCTGGAACGGCCGGTGACGGCGGAGGGAACCTGACCGCCGCCCTCCTGTCCTCGAATCCCGGAACCCGTCACCCATGAGTCAAGTCTTGCCCAAGACGCTTTGCCGAGGCGCCGCGGTCAGGGATCAGGGGTCAGTCCCCAGCGCCGATACTCTCCCGACCCCTGACTCAAGAAACTGATTGGACGGCGCCCGTGCGAGGACTCTTGATACGGCTGTTTTTCCTCGTGCTTCTGCTGGCATGTGCCGCGGGGGCGGGGTGGTGGAACCGGGAGGCCCTGCGGGAGCTTTACCGGCGCTACACGGCGCCGGCGGCGGAGGCCCGGCCGGCGCCTGATCCCGGAACGTATTCCGTGCTGACCGCGGATCTTTCGTCTCACCGGGCCCGCCTCGGACGCGATTACCGCAACGCCCGCAGCGAGGCGGAGCGCAAGGCGGTGCTTGCGCAGGCCAGGAAACTGTTGGAAGCCGCCCTGCCGCATCTCATGGAATGCTGGCTCGGAACGCCCTGGGACTTCAACGGGATGGCTGAGAAGCCGGGCCACGGCAAGATCGCCTGCGGTTACTTCGTCAGCACCATCCTGCGCGATGCCGGTTTCGAGGTCGAGCGGGTTGAACTGGCGCAACAGGCTTCCCAGAACATCCTGCGCACGTTCCTTCCCGAGGAGGATCTGGTGATTCGCGTCGGCATGAGATACGAGCGCTATCTGGCGGAAATCGAGCGGGCCGGGCCGGGGGTCTTCCTGGTCGGGCTGGACAGCCACGTGGCCTTTCTGGTGGTGGGCGAAGCCGGGATTCGCTTCATTCATTCCTCCGGCCAACGGCCGTGGTGCGTGGTCGACGAATCCCGCCGGGAAGCGGTGACCCTGCAACGCTCGCGATACCGGGTTTCGGGCAATCTCACCGCCAATCCGGGTGTTTTGGAGGGCTGGCTGCTCGGGGCCCCGTTCAAGACTTTCGGTTCCTCTTGAGCCTTTTCATTGCTCGTCGTTCGAGGGCTTTTGCGCCCCGGATGTCGCCGGTGCGGTGCAGGAAGTCGATATAGTTGGCTGCGACGGTTTCGTAATCGGCGGCGTGTTGCCTGAAGTTTCTCTCGAAGGCGGCGAGGGCTTTCTCGAAATGCTCGCGGGCCGGGCCGAAGGCGCGGGACTCGGCCAGCGAGAGGGCCAGATTCGCGTGGGACTGGGCCGTGTCGGGATGGTGGGGTCCGCACTTCCTGAGCCGGGTTTCCAAGGCGATCCAGTGCATTTCCTGGGCGCGCTCGAAATGGCCGCTCTTCTGGTAGAGGGCCCCGAGATTGTTGCAGATTGAAGCCGTCTCGGGGTCATCCTTGCCGAGGAGTTCGTGCGTGGTCTTCAGGGCGTTCAGGAAGAGGGTCTCCGCCTGGTCGAAGTCTCCCTGCGCCTCGAGAAGGAAGGCGAGATTGTTGCTCAGATCCGCCACGTCCAGCTCGGACGGGGGATCCATCCGGGAGAAGATCTCGATCGCCTTCTCGTAATAGTGCCTCGCGGATTCGACATCGCCCTGCTCGTCGCCGATCACGGCCACGCTGGCGCTCACCCGGGCGATCTGCTCGGAATAGCCGGTGCGCCCCTCGAGCAGTTCCAAGGCCTCCAGATAATCCTCCCGGGCCTCGTCCAATCGTCCCAACTGCCGCAGGAGGTCGGCCTTCACCTCCAGCGAAAGCGCCAGTTCGTCAACGATCCCCGGGTCGGCTTCGCCCACCTCGCGCGCCTTGCGCACTGCCGTCTCCGCCGCATGCACCGCCTCCTCCCACTTTTCCTGCTGACAGAGTTCCTTGACCCGTGCTTCGAGCATCTTGAGCAAATTGGCGGTGCCGGATTCCATGACAGTCCAGATGGGTTTGAGAATGAACGGGAAACGATGGGAACCTATGCCGGGTCACTTCCTCTGGCCAGTCCATATTCATCCCTCATGGTTAAGAAGACCAAGGCATTCACTCCGCGCCTTGGGCAGCACCCCGCAGGCCTGCTCGAGCGCCGCGGCAGGGTCCATGCCGGCGGACGCGATCCCGAGTCGCTCCGCAAGGCGTCGTTCGTAATGCAGGAGCACCTTGCGGGTCGGAGGGTGCGACTCGAGGTAGTCGAACGCCCCGGCCAACAGCTCGAACAATTCCGGCACGGGATGTTCGCGTTCGACGGCCCCCTCGAGCAATTGTCCGAAGTAGGCCGCCAGCGAAATGGCGGTGTAGCTGCGGCGCAAGGCGGGCTTGAAATCGAGAACGGACGCTTCCTTCAGGATGTGCAGGTCGCTGCGACGGCTCGGAACCCAGACCAGCTCCGCTTCGACGAACAGATCCAGCAAGCCTGCGAAGGGGCTCCTTGCACGCCGGGCGCCCTTGGCCACGGTCTTGATGAGACCCGCTTCCATGGTGAGCCAATGCACGATGAGGCTCGTGTCGCCGAGCTTCACGGTTCGCATCACGATCCCCCGCCCCTTTTCCATCGGCCCATGCGCGTTCAATTAAAGGACTGTTGTCGTGAGATCATGGCCGCAGGGCGGGCCTCCCTTCATGCGACCCGGGCTCGATCGACGGTTTCTGAATGCCGGATTCCGATTCTACATCCGCTCGAAGTGAAAAGCGAACGTGCGCCCGCCGGCCGCCTGGTTCACCGCCACCGCGCTCTCGGGACTCACGAACTTGAGCTTCCACCGGTCGTGGTCGAGGGTGAGCTGCACATCCCGCTTCCCGGAGGATTTCCATTTCCAGTAACCCTCCCGGCGCGCCAGCAACTCGTCCCCCATGTGACCCTTCGTTTCAAAACGGTAACGCCCGCCCTCGAAGAGCGTGATGCGATGCCGTGCCTCATCGTCCCGGTAGTAAATGACGCTTCCGCCCGGATGAGCCACGAACGGTTTGAAAAGCGAGGGCGGCGCCCCGCCTTCCCCCCGACGCCCCGAGCAACCCGCCAAGGCCCAAAGAACCAGGACCATCAGAAATCGCTGAAAAATGGGCGCCATCGATGACACCACCCATTTCACGACGCCCGACGCCCTCCGGCAAGACCGGAACGCCCGAACGCCGGCTTGGAATCGAGCCTGGCCCCCACTCCCATTCCCCTCCTCCCAACCCGGCCTCCCCCCTCGCCCCCTCGACGCGCCCCCGACCCTCGCACGTGTTTTCGTTAACGATCCTCGCGACGCGTTCCACCGGGATTTCTGGAAATCTGATGCGCATATGGGTATCATCAGACGCCATGAGAACGACGTTGGACATTGAGGGACCCATTCTGCTCGAGGCCAAGGCGTTGGCCCGGCGCCGGGGCCAGAGCCTTGGTCAGACTGTTTCGGAACTCCTGGCGGTGGCGCTCCGCGCCGCGGGTGGCGCCAAGGACGCCCCGAAGCCGGTTTGGATCTCCCACCCGATGGGTGCGCGGGTCGATCTCGCCGATCGAGAAGCCGTCTACGGAGCCATGGATGAGGAGTTCGAATCGGCGAAGGTCGCGGAAGGGCCATGAGCTACGCGCTTGACGTCAACATCCTCCTGTATGCCTCCGATTCCGGCGGAGAGGACTACCAGATCGCCCGGGAGTTTCTGGAGGAGTGCATGGCGGGTCCCGAAGTCCTGTATCTTGGGTGGCCGACCATCATGGGCTATCTGAGGATGGCAACTCACCCACGGATTTTTGCCCGGCCGCTGGGCCCGATTGAGGCCGAGTCGAACATCGACTCCCTGCTCCAGTTGCCGCATGTGCGGGTTCTCGCCAACGTTAACGAAGTGACGTGTTCGCCATGGCGCGTGGGGCATGCCGCCGGCTGCGGACGGCTGAATCCGCGCTCCCAAAGCGCCTTGGGACGGTAATTTTTATTGCATTTGCTTGAAATTTGGGAATACCAGAAGGTCCTAGGCTTCTAAAGTTTGACTTTATAATCAATTTTGATAATTATTCCGTTAAGTTTTCCTAACCCTGATGAATCACGGGAAGTGCTTTCTCTTCTCCGGCTGGCGACGCGTGTGCGGCCGCGGGCGGGAGTGGATCGCGCCCGGCTGTCTCTGGATCGGCTGCGGGTTGGGGTTGTTCGGAGCCGGTTTTTCCGTCGCGAGCGTGGATATTGCGGTATTGACGACCTCGGAGCGGGCGGCGGCGGCCCACGAGGGGTTTCTGGCGTCGCGGCGGGAGCGGATGGCGGTGGAGTTTGATCCGTATGCGGGTCCTCCGGTGGCGCTGGTGGTGGAAGAAGGGCCGGCCCCGTGGGAGGCGCAGCGCCACCCGTGGCACTACCGGGTTCGCGCCACGGTGTTCTGGGTCGGGGAGAAGGCCAGCCCGGGAAATCCGGTCTCGAACATCGCGAGTTCGTGGGATCCGAACTGGCAGAGCAACTTCGGCGGCTACGACCACCCGTTCAAGCGCTCCGGCTATCGGCCCGCGGCGTTCGAGCCGCAGATGAACCCGTTTTACGTTGCGCTGCCTTACAACGACCTTGACAAATCCGGGCGCCACCGGCCGGAAGCGTCGGAGGTGATCCCCTGGTACTGGCGATCGTATCGCGGGCCGTCGATATCGCTCTGCGAAGACCGCTGGGTGGCGATCCACCACGAGGGCGAGGTCTGTTACGCGCAGTGGAAAGACGTGGGCCCGTTCCGGACCGACGATTACCGTTACGTCTTCGAGGGGGAGCGTCCCCAACCGAACCGCAACGGCGATGCCGGGATCGACCTCAGTCCCGCGGTGCGGGACTTCCTCGGACTGCGAGGCAACGCCCTCGTCGACTGGCGGTTCGCCGAGGAAGGCGAGGTTCCGGACGGCCCGTGGGCCTCCTGGCTGAGCTCCGAGCCCGGGGGCCGCGACCCGTGACGAATCACCTGTTCAACCTCTTTTGATGATGCATTCCTTCACCCTTACCCGCATCGCCCCGCGTTCTGATTCCCGTCTTTCGGGATGCATGGGGCGAGGGGGCCGTTTCCGTTGCGCGGAGGCATCCGGTTCATTCCCCGGAGCTCTCCGCAGCGGGCAAGTCGAAGCCGCTGTCCCGCCGGATCTCGATCCTCTGCTGGTCCTCGACCAGGATCCCGTCATTGTGATAGATCGCGGAGAAGCGCGCCGCCGCGTCGCCCCGCAGGGCGTCCCGCACCTCCGTCAAAGCCAGAAGGAGGTAGGCGTCGGGAACGGGTTTGACCTGGTAGGATTCCGATTCCGTCACCACTCCCTCGCGGGCCTCCTGCCTGACCCCCGCCGGCTTGAACCGGCCGTGGCGCACCGAAAGCAGGCGTTTCAGGGCCATGAACCTGCCCTTCACGAAGTCCGCCTTGCGGCCGGGATACGTGTAGTGCACCGCCACCTCGTAGAGACGTCCGTCGATGAAGCGAGCCTCCAGCGACGAGGCGTCATGATCGGGCAACTGCCCCTTTGGCGAACTGACGGTGAGGATCGCGAGGCGCCGGTTTCCCCCCGGCTCGCGCACGACCTGGTCGAGGCCGGTCCGGCGCGCCCAACTGACGAGCCGGCCGGGCGAATCGCCCCACGTCAACCCGAACGGCGGCGGCAGGGGATGAGGCTCCGCCACGGCAGATTGTGGCGCCGCACACCAAGCGGCCATGATGAGGAAGGCGGAGCGAAACATCGCGGCAATCGTGATCGAACATATTTTACATTTCCCAACCAACATGACAAGCGCCCGCCCCGGAAATCCCAGCGGGGGCTGCGGCGGGGAAGCATGCTGGTGGAAGCGGTCGCGGCCATGGCTCTTCTTTCGGTGGCGGGGTTGGTGCTCTTCAAGGGGGCGATCAACGTTCTTGCGCCGCGCCAGTGGACGCTGGTCCAGAACATCACGGATGCCTACATGACCTATGAAAAGGCCTACGCCGAGCGCATCGAGTTCGACGAGGCGGTGGGCGCAGGTTCTCCGTGGCCGAGCTACCCATCCAGCTCTTCCACCAACGTCACCCTCGGAACCCTCCCGGGCGGCCGGACCCTCACCGGGGAGGTCATCCGGACCCGCATGGCTGATTCGAACAACCTGAGTCAGCACGGCGGGGGCGGCACCACCAGCACCAATCCCGCCGAACTCCAGAGTTGGAAACTTCAGAGCCATCTCCTCTACCGGATCGGCGGCAGAGAATACGTGAAGTCCCGAACCGTCGTGCGCACCCAATGAGATCTCCTCCTGTCTCCCCGTATCGCAGGCGCCTGCGGCGCGGCTTCACCCTCATGGAGTTGGCCACCCTGATGCTTCTCGCGATGACAATTTCGGCGATCATGATGACGCTGATGCAGCAGCAGATTTCGTTTTCCCGGATTCTGCGCACGCAGAGTTTCCTGGTCGAGGAAGCCCCGCACATCAACAACTCGATCACGCACATTCTTGCGACGGCGGACGCCTTTCGGCTGCACGAGAACCTTGCCGACGCGGTGGCGGACGCCAACGCCGTCACCGCCGGGGGCAAGGTCCTTGTGGTCGGCTTTCTCAACCCCGACGGGACCACCGAGTTCGGACTGGTGTCCTTCGAGGAAAACTCCGGCGATCCCTTCCTCGGGTATTACCGCATCGATCCCGGGTCGCCCACCGTCACCGCCGGCAACCCGGACTGGGTCATCTCGCACAAGGTTCAGAACGCGGACTTTTTCGTCGAGAGCGGCGTCTTCCGGATGCGGCTGAGCGGTCCGGCAGGCGAGCAGATCACTTATTCCGGCACCCCCAGACTATGAAGCCTCTTATCAACCAGCGCATCGGCCGGGGCCTGAGACTCCGGCGTGGATACATTTCGGTCATCTCGGTGCTCATCCTGAGCAGCACCCTGTTCCTGGTGCTGCTTTCGGCGTACCGCAACTCGATCCAAAGCCAGGACGTCCAGGCGGCGGCGCAATTGCGGATCGACTATGCGCACCGTGAACAGGCCCTCCTGCGGGCAGTCCTCAACGAGTTCCCGAACCAGGCCATGAACACCATGATGGCCAATACCGACACCACCGGCTGGTCGATCAAGAACCGCTGGCGCTGGATCTTCGAATACGCCCGCGTTGACGCCGACGGCGAAACGGCTCTTTCGAGCAGCGTCGCCAACCAGCTCGGCATCAGCTCGAGCGCCGTCGGCAACGTGGGGGACGGGGCCCAGGACCACATCATCAACAACATCATGGCCACCATCAACCAGAACAGCCTCCACATGTTCTACATCAACGCCGGCACCAACGGCACCGCCGCCGCCCTCGGGTCGAAATATCCCGAAGCCCTCGTCCTCGCCGACTCCAACGTCGAGAAAATGGATCGCGACCGGCCCATCATCACCACGGAAAAGACCTACTCCGACGGCGCCCAGTACAAGAGCATCCCGTATCCCGACGTGCACTTCGGTTACCAGGGCCAGGGACAGAACTTCGTGGCGAAGCGCAACTGGTGGGCCTTCTCGGTGGAATACGGATCGAGCAGCTCCGGGACGACCGGCATCGAGACGGTGCGCAAGGACTACGTGCTTTCGCTCTACGAGGTCCCCTCGCAACTGGCGCTGGGAAGCACCTCGATGACGATGCTGGGCCAGCACGCCGACGGTTCGGCATGGAGCAACGTCGCGATCCAGGGGTCGGTCTTCGCGTCGGCGGCCGAGACGGAGGGCGGGATTTCGCTCGACCGGCTGGCGAGCCGCCGGGGGATCACGCTGTCGGACGCCTCGACGGTCGGCGGGGTGGCGCACGACCAGTTCGACGGACGCCCCTCGCGGGAGGAGTACGAAGCCGCCAACGCCGATTTCTTTCCGTTGTCGACATCGTCGGATTCGGGGCTGGTGGCCTTCGTTCCCATCAACCGGGGGGAAGACGCCTTCGACGACCTGACCGACACCACCGACCCCAACCGCGCCTCGCCGACGAGCTGGAACTGGTACAGCCGGCCCGCCATGCAATGCGTGATGCAGTTGCGGGTCGAGGAGGTGGTGGCGCCCGGCACGCAGATCCCGACCACGATTTCGTTCACCTACCTGGCGGGCGGCATTCCGGTGTCGAGGACCTTCACCCGCGGAGAGGACTGGCCGGAAGAAGGGTCGGCCGAGGGCGCCACCTTCCCGTTCCATTTGGAGGAGCTGCCCTCCGGCCGGCAAGCCCTTGCGGTCTACATCGGGCGGATGGCCGCATGGCTGGCCAGCGAGGGCGCCGACGCCCTGTCGGTCAACCACTCCCTGGTGGTCAACGCGAACTACCCCGCCAACGCCGACGTGGCGAGGCCGAGCATTCCGAGTCTCGACGGCGACCTCGCCCTCGTGCTCCGGGACTCGAAAGACCTGACGATGTTCCCGGACGGTTTCTCGCTGGTGACACCATTCCGGTTGTATCTCGCCAATGACGTGAACCTCGTCTCCTCGGGCACGGGCCCCGGGGGCGACCCGATCTATCCGCCGCTCTCGCTCTTCGCGCCGGAGAAACGCTTCGGGGTGCGCGAGCAGGCGCTCAGCATCGATTTCGAGGGTCAACTGAACTACCTCAACAAGGACGACGCCAACCCGGTGCGCCCGCTGGACCTTCGATCGGGAAACGACGACGAGATCAATCCCGAGAACATCGTGGCCGATCTCTATTCGATCGCCAACGCCTCCCTGCTCCCGCCGGTCAACCAGATCAACTGGCTGATCGTCCTCGAGGAAGTGAAGTGACCCCGGCAGCCACCACCCCGGCAGCCACCTCGCGGGACCTCTCTCAAGGTTCCTTCGGAGGCAGGAGGGGATGTCCGGCGAAGCCGCGCGCAAACGGCTGGATCTTGCGTCCCGGTGAAACCGAGCGCCCCCGGATCGAACCCGCTCCGGAACTCGGAATCGGCCGGAAGCTCTCGCTGTGGCTGTCGACGCGGAACTCGAGCACGTTGAGGTCGCGATTCGCCTCAAGGAGTTGCTCCCGGAGGTGGTCCTGGTCGCCCTTGAGTTCCTCAAGCCGCGAGGTGATCTCGCTCAACACCGCAAGGGTGGCACGATTCTCGGCATTCGCGGCGGGGAGTTCTCCGGCGGGCGTCGCCTGTGCCTCGAGCCTCTTTTCGGCGGGGTCCGCCCGCAAGGAGGCGGACGAGATCTCCGGAGGGAAGCGCCTCGCCTCGTGAGGTTCGGGTCCGGACACGCTACCCGCTCCCGCGAGATGCAGCCAATGGATGCCCACCGCCCCGCCCATGATCCCGAGCGAGACACCGGTGGCGATCAACTGGAAGGCGGCTGTCTTCATGGTTTCGTGCAGTTGGTCGGGTCGCTCAGGGCATCCCGGTCTCCTCGCCAAGTCCAGGACCGTCCGCGAACTCGACCTTGCCGCCGTCGACCGAGAACTCCGCCATGAAGGACGAACTGAGTCGAAAGTCGGATCGGCGGCGCCCTTCTTCCCTGAAAGAGGGTTCCCCGCCCGGCGCCGCCTCGGCCTCGTCGCCGGGCGGCCCGGAGGATCCGGCGCGGGCCGCGAGATCTGCTCCGCGCCCCGGCTCTCCGTCAGGGACATGATCATCGGCATTGGCCGGTTCGTCCGGGGCGCTCCCGCCGGCCGCCACGCCGGCCTGCGAGGCCTCTTCTCCCTTCTGCTCCGGAGCGCCTCCCCCCGCCGGCGGCGCCGCGAAGGGAGTGAACAACCCCCTCCCGCCCGGGCGCGCCTTGAGCGGGCGGAATCCTTCCGCCTCGGGGGCGTTGTCCCCGTTGACGATGGTGATCGTATCGGCGGCGGCGCTTTCCCCGGGGAGTCCGCCTCGCGCCGGGTCAAGGGAGGTCCCGACCCCGGCGGTGGACGGGCGCCACTCCCCGGTCTCGGCTTCGAGTTGCCGGATGGCGGGTCCGACGGCCTCGGGATGCGCCACCCGCGACGGACCCACAAAGACCGGCTTCGTGACATACATCCAGCAGAACAATCCCGCCATGCCGGTGCTCAAAACCAGAAGGGGCGGATACCAGCGATACAGGAGACATCTCGGACAGGAACAGCTCTCGGCGCCGCGGCCGGGCCGTCCGGAGCGCGACGACGCCGGGTCCGGCACGGAACAAACCGGCATGGGGGTGGAGACAGTTC
>Ga0180431_10003761_pt1 | contig 19274 bp, 26 predicted proteins | sample SS_ome_11_FD_132459 | JGI IMG/M metagenome (GOLD analysis project Ga0180431, IMG submission 132459) | Hypersaline lake sediment archaeal communities from the Salton Sea, California, USA - SS_1_MS_1 metaG | ecosystem: Environmental > Aquatic > Non-marine Saline and Alkaline > Hypersaline >... | reverse complement strand
AGGGCTGCGTGGCCGTTGCTCCATGCAACGCATCAACCAAACGCAGCCAACATTAGAAGGCGACTGGTCACGCTGGAGAGAGAAAACCAGCGCATTTCCCGGAGAAAACGGGGTCGGAAGTGGACATGTCCACTTTTAGGTGGACATGGATTTCGGGGTGGACATGGATTTCGAGGGGCTATGGCTTCCCGAGTTCTTCGACAAGCTCACGAGCTTGATCGTCCGTCATGTCTCCACGTTCAAGTTTCTCGATCGTGGCTTCAGCTTCGGCGTTTGACATGCCGTTGACCCACGGAGGCCACGCCACGGCTGTAGTGGCCGGATAGAACTCAGAGGCTTCTGGAGTCGTGTCTCATGCCGGAACGCCCTCACGGGCTCCCTGAGGGCCTTTCTGGCCGACTCAGGCCAACGACCGAGTTGACAAGGCCCAAGTTCTCATGGTAGTGTCGCATTTGGCCCCTGACGATTTGCTACGAGCCGCATTTCGCCTCATAACCCGAACGAGGGAGGCAAAAAGAGACATTTTCCGGCGTTATTCTGGAAGTAAGGGACCGCTTACTTCCACCCGGCACGACATAAGCCGTTAGCCAGCAACGACTTACACGAAACCCCTCCCCGGTTTGAACGAGCAGGCGGGGGTGGGCCAAACGGCCGCGGGGCACCGCGTTTATATCAAAAATACCCCCCTAGAGATTGCTACCCATAGCCTGAGACGCTTGGAGGCACACGCTAATGGCAAGGAACCTAGCCCTTGGATCCTGGGGATTATCTGGCCCGAAGCACTTTGCTGATGGGTACCGGCGGCTCCTGGAGCGTTTGGTGCGAGAGAAGCACGGGGAGGTCAGCCACAACCACCGCGAGCTGATCAATTACGCGGCGAGATTGGAGCAGACGGCGAGGGCTTTGATGACCTTGGTTGATCGGGCGATACAGCGGTCCGAGCCGAAGCGTAAGAAATTGAAACCGCCGAACTCCTGGCGGAAGTTGGCCCACGTTCAGACGTCGATCGAGGACCCGGTGGAGCCGGTGTTGGAGCCGGTGGAGCGGGGCGGTCGTCAGGAGCCTGTTGAGCCTCCGACGTTGGGATCTTGCTCGGCGGCGATGGGCAAGGTGATGTACTGGACGGACCAGCGGATCCGAGTGGTGAGGGAGTTGGGGATCATCGACCCGGGGCCGGTTGGTGGTGGTGGTGGCGAGGGCGACCCGTTTGCTGTGCTGGCTGCAGAGCGTGAGGCGGCGAGTCGTGAGGTTCCGGGCGAGGATGACCCAGCCGTGGAGGTAGACCTGTGAAAGCCATCATCCTGATCGCCCTTGCCCTTGCCGTTGTTGTGTGGCTCCTTTGGCCTGTCGACATTCACTGCTGTTACTGCGGGCGAATGTTCTGGCGAGAATCGAGAGTCATCGTGTTCCTGCAAGGCGCTCGCTGCCATTCAGCCTGTTTCCACAAGCACAACCCAACGCCGCCAGAACCACCACGTATCGTGGGATCTGCCTCTACGCCATCGAGCTACATTCGAGCAGGCGAGAAGATCATGCAGAATTACGCAGACCGCCTGGAAGCCGGGGAGGTGGACCTGTGAGCAGACAACTCGACTACATGCTCTGGGAAAAAGTGGCAATGGTATTCCAAGCTGCGGCCTTGGCGGTGACGTGTGTAATCTACATCGCGGCAGCCGGTCACTTGACAGAAGCCAACAAGCAAATCGATCAGGCGAAAGCTAATCTTGAGGCCCACCAGCAGTACATCGACCGAGAGGTCTACCGCCGAAATGGGCGGGGGAGTTGATCTGAAATGCACACCTACCGAGCCCACGTCACGAGCGTTTACGACGGCGACACTTGCCGGGTTTCGATTGACATGGGGTTTAACCATTGGGTCCACGACATGCCGATCCGGTGGTATGGGATCAACACGCCGGAGATGACCGGGGCGGATAAGGTCCGGGGGGCTGTCGTCCGTGACCAGGTGCGAGAACTGATCTTGTGCAAGGACGTCTACATCCAGACCGAGAAGGCCGGGAAGTTCGGCCGCTGGCTGGGCACGTTCTGGCTGGTTGAGGACTGGGAGCTGTGCCGGGAACACCTCGGTCACGACAACGTGCCGTTCGAGGCCTCGATCAATCAGTGGCTGGTCGATCAGGGGTTTGCTGTGGAGTTCATGAAGGAGGGGTGAGTATTTAATGCGAACCCTGGAACTTATAAAACGTGAAGCTTTCAGTGAACGAGCGTTTCTCATTTATGCGTTATGTGAAGGTCATTAGTTTCTTGGCGCCCGATCACCTTTTACCCCCCTGATCGCCTATGCGGACTGTTTCCGCTAACGACATCGATCGATACCGCCGGAACCCGCTGGAGTTTTTTGGCGATACGCTGATCCCGACCGGGACCGGTGTCCGGCGGTTCGATGGCGCGTGGGCCGATTTCCAGCACGATTTCTTCGAGGCGGTTTCCCCGTCCCTCCTGGCCGTCGCCGCCGGGACCGTCGGCCCGTACCGCGGCTTCTGGCTGGAGCGGACCAAGGGCGGTTCGAAAGATTCTGACATTGGCCTTTGCCTTCTCTGGCTGCTGATCTTCACGCCGCGGCCGTTGCTGCTGGAGTGCGGGGCGGACGACCAGAAGCAGGCCCAAGAGACGCATAAGGCGATGGCTGAGATCATCAAGCTCAATCCATGGATGGAGGCCCGGGTCAGGGTCTACGTCTCACGGATCACATGCTCCGCGACCGATTCCGAGCTGCTCTTCCTCACGACCGACAAGACTGGCGACGGCTCGCACGGATCTCGGCCGAATGTCACCGTTTGCAATGAGCTCAGCCACGTCGGGGCGAAGAAGTTCATCCAGACGATGTTGGACAACGCCGATAAGGTGCCGACGAATCTCCGATTCATTTGTACCAATGCTGGGAAGCTCAGGTCGTGGCAGCATCAATGGCGGGAGAACTACCGGAACCATGATGCTTGGTGGTTCCAAGTCATGGCGAAGCCGGCCCCGTGGGTGACGCCGGAGACGATGAAAGACGCGGAGTTCCGCAACGGGCGATCTCGGTATCGCCGACTCTGGTGGGGCGAATGGTCCAGCGGCGAAGGCGATGCGATCAACGAGAGCGACATCCAACTCGCGACCTCTCGACGTCGGCAGCCGATGATCGGCGGTGAGGAGGGCTATGTCTTCGTGAGCGGCCTGGACCTCGGCGTGAAACATGACCACTCGGCCCTCGTGACGCTCGGGTGCCGACTTTCATCTGGTCGAGTGCGTCTTGCGAACTGCCAGAGCTGGGCGCCGTCGGCCGAGACAGGCAAGGTCTCCCTGATCGAGGTGGAACAAGCCGTCCGGGAAGAGGCCGCCCGGTTCGATTCGCTCTGGATCGGCTACGACCCGTCGCAGGCCTACCTGATGGCCGAGCGGTTGGCCCGGGCGAACTTCCCCATGGTCGAATGGCCGTTCAGCGGGAAGAACACAGACATCATGGCCCGGTCGATTCTGTCGGCGTTTCGGTCGCGGCACTTGGAGCTCTACGAAGAGCCGCGGCTGATCGAGGATCTTCACCGCCTGACGATCACCGAGGGCCGGCACGGGAACCAGCGACTGACCGCGGCATCGGACGATTCGGGCCACGCTGATCGAGCGATCGCTCTGGCGATCTGTTTGCCGGTCGCGCTTGAGATTGCGATGTGTGACGCTCCGCGGGAAGAGGTGGACGACTTTGGGCAATACGATTACGTGACGACATGACTTGGCTACCAGGTGACCGCCTCCTGATTCTCCTGGCTGCGGCCATCTTGGCCTGGGCCCTTCACGTCTCGATCACCAGGCGGGATTAACGATGCGACTTTCGGACGATCGCGTGTGTGCAATCCAACACCTCTTGTCGATGGGGATGCCCATTCGGCGGATCGCTGTGGCACTCAAGGTCAGCCGTCGGACGATCCGCCGCGTGCAGTATGGAGCCCGCCACGACGACCCCACACCTGAGGAGATCGCGGAAGCATGTCGGCGGATTCGGAGTGGGTGGAGTGAGGAGACTCGGCGGAAACGCCTGAGAAGAAGCGAAGCCTGATCGAGCGCCACGCCCGACCAGGCTCTACGCAAGGGAGATAATCAAGCCCTTTGGGGCGGGCAAACCCTGCGAGCAGTCAGGGGGGTGGGTCCGTTAATTGGACAAAAAAAAGAAGTGATCTAACCTGTCCGTCATGGACAACGGACTGCGAGCAAAAACTCTCACGGATGCGAGCCGCTCGATCGAGACGGGGGATATCCTGCTTTTCCGCCGTGGCGGTGGTCTCTTCGATCGCCTGCTCTCGGTGGCTGGCAGATCCCCCTATGTCCATGTCGGTATGGCGGTCTGGCTCAACAACGACGCCCGGCCCGTCCCGTCCATCACCGGGTCCGCCACACTCTGTCTGGTCGACGTGCTCCAGTGGCACGGGGGTCGAGTAGTCACGCTCGAATCCGAGGTGGCTCGATACCCGGGGCAATACGATCTATTCTCGATCTCTCGCCGATTCGACCGCGACTTCGACCGACTGGCTGCATCGCGGCGAATGATGAAATACTCCGCCTCCCGATACGGCTGGTGGAATGTCTTTCGCGTCAGTCTGCGACATATGGCATTTGTCCGCCTGCTCTTTCCGCCCCTGGTCGACGACAAGGCCAACGGCACCTTCCCGCCCTTCTGCTCCCAGGCTGTGGCCCACTCTTGCCGCAAATACGGCGGCATTGACCCGGTCCCGAACTTAGCCGACCGCGTTACCGAGCCCGGCGACATCGCCCGGAGCTTGCTCTTCGAATATCAATTCACGTTGCCGGGGGGAACTACCCAATGAGACGCGACACAATAGGCCACGCGTTGGCGTGGATCGGTTTGGGCACGATGGCCCTTTTTGCGATGGTGGCGATCTGTCAGGGGCAATGCGGTCCCGGCGGTTGCCCTGTTCCTCAGCCTTGGGGCTCGTCCAGTCAGTTCCGCGATCCCGACGGCGGTGGCACATTCTGCCCCATCAACGGGCACGTTGAGAGCGCGTGCATGCTCGTTGGCGCGTCTGGCACGTTGGTATCCAAAGGTGCCAATTGGGGCGTTATTTGGACCTGTGCCCATGGCCGCCTACCGTCGACGGTCAAGGTCGAGTTTCCTGTCACTCGCGAGACGTTCAGCGCTCGCCTACTTGCCCACGACAAAGGCACCGACGTTGCCCTCTATCAGACTGATGGTCGCCCGCGTGCTCGCATAGCCAAGGTATCAACCCGACAGCCCCAGCCCGGCGAGAAGATAGCATACGGCGGCTTTGGGATGACTCAGAAATGGCAGGCATTCAGCGGCCAGTATATAGGTCCACTCGGTCGCAGAGGTACTAACAGCGGAAGCATGGACGGCGGGCTGAATTGGCGGGGCTCGTGTCGCTCAGGTGACTCTGGCGGCCCCGTGTGGACCGAGGACGGCATGATCAGCTCGGTCACCGGTACAGGTCGAGGCGTGAGCGTTGGTCCCAATGTATCGCAAGTCTGTCAACTCATCCGCGACAACGGTTACGTCCTCCCGTGGAATGCCGATCTTGCCCGCGAGCAAAGCCGGAATGAATCCGAGGTCGCCCGCGAGCAACTCCGCACAGAGCAAGAGCGATTGCGCCAGCAATTACCTCTACCTCCGTCAGTCTCTCCTGGTGGATCCTCCGCGGCCGTCGCTCAACTGTCGGCCCAAGTCGCCGCGATGGACGGCAGGGTTTCCGCAGTCGAGCAAAGCGTTCAGACCGGCAGAGAGCTGGTCGACAAATTGGGACTACTCGATGCGGACGTGGAAACGGTAGCCAATGCCGCCGAACTCCTAACCGGCAAGGTGGCCGATGCGGAAGCCAAGGCAGCGGAAGCCGACGCAAAAGCCGACAGCCTGGCCGGCAAGGTGGCCGAGGTGGCAACCGGTGTCGACGCGATCAAATCCGGTATCGCCTCTAAAGCGAAAGAGGCCGTGATAGGGCTCTTGACTAAGTTCGGCCCTTGGGGTGTTGGTGGTATCGGCCTAGTCCTCTTCCTGTTCTTCCGGTTCGTCCAGAAGGACCTGGCCGATCGTCGCGAGACAGGCGACCCACTGGCAATTGAGAAGCTGGCGGGGGCGATAGCAGGCAAGACCAGCAACCAGGTGGATGACCGCGGAGTCGAGATGCTCGCCAACATCCTTGATCGACTCGCCCCACGGCCCGAGCCCAAGCCGCCCACACGCAAGAAGGCTGCCAAATGACTCCAGACCCAGAGGCACACGTGACCGAATCGCAATGCAGTAAGCGGCATGGCGGCACACGCTGGCTCTTTGGGTTCCTGGGTCTATTTACCCTGGCCATGCTCGGCGGGGCTGGCACAGCGATGAACACGGCGGCGGAGGCGGAGAGCAAATCCAACCGCAACGAGGCCCGCATCGACTCCCTGGACGAACACATCAAGCAGCGACTCGACGATATATGGGTGTACATCCGCGAGGATCGCAATAAGTGAGAACCGTTCAAGGCCGAATTGCCCCACCGGGCGCCCGAATCCGCGAAGCTCGCATGATCACGAATCGCGCAAACGGCGTGATCGATGATCTCATGGAAGGCTGGGGGGATGTTGTCGACCGGCAAGAGATGCGATGGAACGAGACTCTCGGCCAGTCGTCGTCGGTCTACCCGGTCGCCGATCGCAATGACCGACTCCACGGTCAGAACCGGCCAATCTTCGAGACTGAGTTTGAACTGGCCGCGATTCGTGGGGCTGCTCGGTTGGTCCACGATACCAGCCCCCACGCCCAGACGATCACCGGCAACTTGCTGAACTTCATCGACGGGACCGGGTTCCAGTACAAGTGTCAGCCGAAGGCACCGGCCGACGATGACTTGGCCAAGGCCGTCCAGAGGATCGTCGACGAATTCCTCGATCGCAATGAGTGGCAATCGGCCCATGGATGCAGGGAAGAGGAGATCGTCACTCGGGCAGTGCGCGATGGGGAAACGCCCCTGGCCCTGTTCGATCGAGACGGCGATGGGTACGCGACCGCTCGATTCATCGAGCCCGACCAGATCACCGAGCCGGGCAACGTTGGCGACGTCGAGGAGTGGATCGCCTCGACTTATGGATACTGCCCCGACTCCAACTGGCGATTCGGTGTTCACACCACGCTCGGCGACGTCGAGGACGTGCACGGGTACTTTGTACAGTACTCCCATGATCAGACTGATTGGGACTATTTCCCGATCGACCAGATGACGTTTATCAAGCTGAATGTCGACCGGAACGTCTCCCGCGGCTTGTCGTCGTTCTTCTCGGTGCAGGAGTATCTGACCAGCACCGGCAAGCTCGAGCGAAACGTCGTCAAAGGGGCGGCCATCCTATCGGCCATCCTCGGTATCCGGCAGCACGCGGCCAGCACGAGCAAGAGCAACGTCGAGTCACTGATCGCCGCCAGCCGGTACCGGCACTATAACCAATCCACCCCAGACGGTGTCAGAAACCGCAACGTGGCCCGCCTGACGCCTGGCTCCTGGCTGGATGTTTCAAACGGTCTCGAATACAAGCCGCCGCCGCTGGCCACTCAGGGCGTGGCGTCGGCATTCGTCGAGATCGATCAGGCTACTCTTCGAACCGTCGGCCTGCCATGGCAAATGCCCGAATATATGATCTCGGCTGATAGCTCCAATGCGAATTTCGCGTCGGCTATGGTCGCCGAGGCCCCGGTGGTTAAGCGGTTCGAACGTGAGCAAGCACTCTTTGGCGGCGACTTCCGCAAGATCTGCTGGAACGTTGTCAAGATGGCGCACACAGGTGGCCGCCTTCGTCAATTCGATCTGGCATTCGAAGAGATCCGCCGTCTTGTCTCAATCATCGTTACCGGCCCCCGCGTGGCCGCTCGCGATGCAAACATTGAGACCAACCAGCACAAGATCCTATTCGACAACGGCCAACTGTCGGCCCGGGGTTGGAGCGAGAAGGAAGGCATCGATTACGACCTGGAGCAAGAGCGGGGCGCGAAAGTGCAATCGCAGACGCTGCCCACGGCTGGTGTTCCCGCCGCCGGCGTCGATGTTGGTGGCCGTCCGCCGCTGTCGGAATCAGAGCGATGTGAGCAGGCCGCCAACCTGTTGTGGGAGGCTTATCCGTAATGCCGGAACTCTCCAGCAGATCACAGCACGAAAAGGCGATTATCGGCGCGTTGTTGTTGCAGTTCGAGGATATTCGAGCACGCCGACAACCATGGCCGACGGTCGAGGCGAACCTTGCTGGGGCACTTCGCCCTCTGCTGGTCGACGTGTTTGGTGATGCCGCGGAAAACCTTGCAGCGTCCCGCAACGCCGAAATCGATCAGAAGCGACTCGATGACAGGGCGGGCACGTACGGCGAAAAGCAGGCCGCCGTGATCGCCAAGCTGATCGTCGACAACACCGTTGAGACAGTGGCCGGCGGCGAATCGACCGACAACGTCCTGGGTATTTCTCGTGCCGAACAAATCGCGGCATCCGAAACTACCAGAGCGATCACAGCGGGAGAAGCGGTGATCGTCGCTATCCTGCTCGCCACGATGGACATTGAACTCGTGCCGATCTGGCACACCGAGGCAGACGGGCGGGTATGCCCGATCTGCAAGCCCCTGCACGGCAAGGGCGAAGCAGTTTATCGCCGTGTGGCACCTGGCCCACCCGCACACCCCAATTGCCGATGCTGGCTCGACTACGAGGTGAAAGCATGAATATCACGATTGACGGACAGATTCTTGATGTCACGGAATCCTTCGCAGGATCGCCGACCGTCGACAGAGAACAGGGCGTTGTCCGTGGAATCAAGATCCTCGGCAAGATCTCAGTTAACGAGCGGGAGTACACCACTGGGGCGATCAAGAAAGCCGCCAGCCTCTACGAAGGGAAGGGTGTTTACGCCGATCATCCGTCTCGACCGGACGATCAGAGGAAAGTCGGCGACCGCCTGGGGTGGCTCGAAGGTGTGCTCGTCAAGCCCGATGGGCTGTACGGCGATCTGCACGTCCTGAAGTCACACCCGATGGCCGATTCGGTGTTCGAGTCGGCCGAGAGGAATCCTCGGTTATTCGGTTTGAGTCACAACGCCAAAGGAAAGTCACGCCGTCACGACGGCAAAATATTCGTTGAAGAAATCCAGGGTGTTCGCTCTGTCGATCTAGTGGCAGAACCGGCAACTACCCACGGCCTTTTTGAAAGCAGGGAGAACCCCATGCCAAAAACCGTACGTGAGATTTTGGAATCGCTCGACCAGAAAGACAAGTGCGTCGAGTGGCTAACAAACATGACCGAGGAAGAGGCCCCGCTGGCGATGGCCGCCGAGGCTCCGGTCGAGGCCCCCGCCGAGGCGAACGGTGACGAGCAGATGAAAGCGGCGTTCCGCGCTGCTCTGGTCGCCGCCTTCGACGACGCGAGCCTCGACACCAAGGCCACGCTGAAGAAGATCGGCGAAGTGCTCAAGGCGTACGAGAAGCTGACCTCGAAGCCCGACGCCGAACCCGCCCCCGAGGAAACCCCGGCCGAGGAAGAGAAGTCGACCACCGAGAGCAAGGACCACGAACTGGCCGCCAAGGTCGCAAAGCTCGAAGGTCGCGACAAGGCCCGCGACCTGATGGAAGCGGCAGGGGTCATCGAACTCGACGCCGAGAAGAGGGAAGTTCTCATCGAGGCACTGGCCGCACTGCCGACCGACAAGGCCCGCAAGACGCTGGTCGAGTCGTTCAAGGGCAAATCGGCCACCACCCATCACCCCAAACCCCGGAGCGGCGTCACGACGTTCCGCGAGTCCCTGGAGCGGAGCAGCGACCCCGAGCAGGACGCGAAATCGTTCGCCCAGTCGCTCCGCTGATCCGCTGACCTCACAAACCGAATAGCCCCGGCAGGGGTAATCAAATCAACCTTCATGCAATAGCGAGAACACAATGAAAGACATTCAGTCCCTCCCCAGCCCCCTCACCTACAACCGTTTGTGGGACTTCTGCGAGCCGGTGCTGAGCCACACGATCCTGCTCGATCCAGTGACCGCGCACGCCGACGCTGGCGGAGACACCAGTGCCACCCTGGTCGGTGTTGCTCCGCAAGCGCTGCGAGTGATCGGCGGCTACGTCGCGCCGTCCATCAACTCGGCAGGCATCGATGGCAGCAATACTTCGGCGATGGTGATCGCGGCGGCTGGAACAACGGTCGTTAGCGTGACGCACGAAGCCGACATCGTCGCCAATACGCCGGTCGCCTTGGACACGCCGGTTGCTCCTGACATTGCTGCCGGGTCGGCTTTGACGCTCGCGATCACGAACGGCGCCACCGCCGACCTGAATTCAGCGATCTGCCACGCTGGCTTGCAGGTTGCCGACGCGAACAACTACCCGGCTCCCGGCCTGACGGTCGTGACCAGCAACACGGGCACCGTGACAATCGCCGACGGCGTCAAGGGTGTTTGTGCCCTCTCGCCTGGAGCGGCCGACAATGACGAGATCTACATGGCCGTCGCTGCCGAGCTGCACAAGTTCGCCAACGGTGCTTGCTTCGAGGGCGAGGTCAATCTCCAGTGGTCCGAGGCCAACACCGACGACGCCAACGTGATCTTCGGCTTCATGTCGGCCGTTGCCGCGAACTCCCTGATTGACGACGGGGCCGGCCCCCGAGCTTCGGGCGATTATGTCGCCCTGTGGAAGGTCGACGGTGGCACCAAGTACTACGCAGGCGTGCAGGCGAACGGTACCGCCTACCCGACCGCCGACACACTCACTGACACGACCGCCGGCGGAACGAGCTACCAGAAGCTCAAGATCAAGGTTTCCTGCTATTCGTCCACGCAAGGCGTTGCCGAGTTCTGGGTCGATGAGACCAACGTCGCGACTCATCACTTCACCTACGCCTCGGCCACCGAGATGCAACTCTTCGCTGGCGTCAAGAACGGTTCCGCCAACGCCGAGACCCTCAACGTCGACTGGCTCGCCTACAACGACAACCGCGTCGCCTGATCACGCCTGACCAGCCTGACCGCCGGACCTGACCGCTAACTAAAACACACTAGGTCGCAACGCGGCCACATAGCTTGGAGAAAACACATGTTGAATCGAAACAGTCTGCAACGGCGGTTCCTTGGTTACCGCAAGGAAGGCCGGACCCGCGAATTCTGCGAGGACTTCTCGGAAGCCCTGCGGACCAAGCAGATCCGCCCGTCCGAGGTCTCCATCCGCGACCTCGCCTTCGCGACCGCCACCGACCACGACGGCAACCCGATGGGCCGTGAGTTCATCGAGTGCGCCAATCCCGACCCCGCTGGCCGGTACGAAGAGAATCTGTTGGAGGCCGTCGATTCGGCGGCATTCAAGACGATCTCCGGCCAACTGATCTACACGGCCATGATGGAGGAGTACGAACTGTATATGGCTCCCATCGAGGGCCTGTACACCAACACGCCGACGAAATTCAACGGCGAGCGGATCCCCGGCGTCACCGGGATCGGCGACCAAGCCGAGGAGATCCGCGAAGGGGACGAATACCCCTCGGTGCAGGTTGGCGAGGATTGGGTCGACACCCCGGAGACGGTCAAGCGCGGCCTGAAAGTGCTGGTTACCAAGGAGGCCCTCTTCTTTGACCGCACCAACCTGATTCTCGATCGCTGTTCGAAGGTCGGTCAGTGGCTTGGGCTCAACAAGGCCAAGCGGATTATCGACCTCGCCCTCGGTGTCACGAATACCTATAAGTGGAAAGACACCGCCTACGACACCTACCAGACAACCACGCCGTGGGTCAACATCAACACGTCAAACGGTCTGTCTGACTGGTCGGACATCGACGATGCTCTCCAAATGTTCTGGGCGATTACTGACCCGAGCACGGGCGAGCCGATCACGATCAATCCCACGCAGATTATTGTCAACACGTCGAAGCGCGCAACCGCCAACTACATCCTGAACGCGACCCACGTCAAGATCGGTGCGGACACGGCCAGCAATCAGATGCAGGTTGAAAACGCCCACATGGTGCCAGGTCAGTACGAGGTGATCTCTTCGCCGATCATCGACGCTCGCTACACCGCCGGGTCCGTGACCGCCACAACGTGGCACTTCGGCGACTTCCGTAAGGCATTCTCGTACATGGAGAACTGGCCGGTCGCCGTCGAGCAGATGCCGTCGAACTCCTACGAGGAATGGAACCGCGATATCATGGCTGGCTACAAGGCCGGCGAACGTGGAGTCGCGGCTGTCAAGGACCCGCGATACGCCCAGCGAAATACCGCCTGATCGCTATCCTCGCTGCCCGCCCGGCCGGTGTTTCCTCCTGGCGCCGGCCGGGCATCTTTCTGACAGGAGTTTTCCAATCAACACTGGAACCAACCGGAACCAATCATGCAATACAAAGTCACGCACCGGGGCGCGCCTGGCGAGCTCATCACCACGCCCTCCGAGGAATTACTGCCGCTCACTGGCGGCTATTCGATCGAAAAACGCGGGATCGATCAGAAAATCGCCGTGGATGTTGTCGAGCAGTTCCGCACGCTCAACGGCCGATTCGCCACCGTCCACCCCTACATGGTCGAAGCGATCCCCGACCCGGTGCCCGAGGGTGCTGTGATGTTGACAGATCTGCCGTCGGCAGAGACCGCTGAGCCAGCCGATCCCGAAGAACCTGCGGTCGGGACAGAGCCCGAGGAAGAGGCGGCCCCCGTACCCGCTGCTGAGGAGCCAGTCGAGCTCGCCCCCGAGTCTCCGGCAGCGGAAGCCGACTCCCCCGAACCCGAGCCCGAACCGGCTGCTGTGGAGGCCCCAGCGGAACCTGAGCCAGCCCCCAGACCCGTCGAGGCTGTTGAGCCTGTGATCGAGCCCGAGCCCGAGCCGGCCCCGGCCCCGGCCCCGGCCCCGGAACCCGCCAACCCGACCTTGGCCGAACTTGGCCTTGGCGACGAGGCTTCCGAACTCCTGGCCGCCAATGGCTGCAACACCGCCGCCGACATCATCGCGTTCGGCGACACCACGAAAATCAGCGGGATCGGTAAGGCCACTGCGGCCAAGATCGAAAACGCGGTCGGACCCTACAGGGCGTAATTGATCAATGGCGCTTTCAGACCTCACTGCCGCGAAGGAATCCGCCGAAGTGCGGCTGGCTGCCGTAATGGCTGAGCTGGCCGCACTTGATGGCACGAAGGCCGGCGGGCTACCTGACGGCCCCAGCGGTGTCGGTCACCAGGGCTACAAGGCCGGTTTGCTCAACGAGGCGAAGACTCTCCAAGAGTCGATTGCCAGTCTCAAGCAGATGATCAGCGACAACGATAGCGATGGCGGCCTGTTTGAGATCGTATCGGAGGCAGAGTATTGATGGAAGCCGAGGCCTTTCAGAATTGGTATCAGTACGTTGACGAGATCGAGGATATATCGGTCTCGGGTGGCGTCACTGATGCCGACGTCAAGGCCTTGCGGCTCTCGCCCAATCAACCGGAGATCTCGGGCGGAGTGGTCGGCATCGATGCCTATGACGCGATCTGGTCGATCGATGCCGGGACGATCAGCGCGGCGATCAGCCCCGGCGATGTGATCACGGACGATGACGGCGTCCTCTGGTCGGTCAACGCGGTCTCCGTCGAGTCGATCGGTGCCGTGCCGATCAAATACAACTGCACCTCACGCCAGCAGGTGACGTGATGGCCAAGCAAGTCAGAGCCGCCGACATGCCCGCCGAAATGGCGACCATGGCCCAGCAGTTTGACGCTATGCAGATGCCCCAGGCAATGGACGGCGTGGGGCTAATCGTCCAGGCAGGGATCGTTGGCAACTTCGCTGAAGCCGTCGGACCTGACGGGGCACGGTGGCCGGCACGCGTCGACAATTTGCCACACCCCGAGCTGGTCGACACTACCGCTCTCGCGATGGCTGCCACGGGCCAGGGGCCCGGAGTAATCAAGCGAGTTGTGGGCGGAAACACTATACAAGTGGGCGTCGACAAATCGGTTGATCTCGGCGGTATCCCCGGGGCCGCTGTTCACAATTTCGGATACCCGAAGAAGGGCATCCCACAACGGGAGTGGCTCTACGCGAACGCAACCGTACTTGACGACGCGGCGGAGCTGATCGCACGCGATGGCGTGACAGAGATTTTTGCTTGAAAGGAACAATTCATGGGATTATTTTCAACAGCCCTTGCCGTAGAACAGGGCGAACCACTCAAGCGGCGATACCTCCAGATAGGCAACGACGCCTATCAGGTAGTGCAGCAAATTACGCAGATTGGGGCCGACTACGCAGCCCTGCGAGCCGACATCACGACAAGTGGGGACGCGGAGGATGTAGCGACCGCGGACGGTGGATTCGCTCAGACGGTTGCAGACGCGGCGGTCGCGTTTGCGTCGCTGACGACCGAGCAGCGTCAGTGGGTCGACCAGTTCTTTGCGGACCTCGGCTACACCCGGAGCTAGGTAGATGGCCGAATACTATGTCACCACAGACGGCACGGACCATGCGGACGAAGACGGCTCGTCAGCTAATCCGTGGGCCTCGATTGGTTACGCCGGATCACGAGTGGCGGATGGCGACACTATCTACATTCAGGCCGGATCATATTCGCTCAGCAACAACACAGAGAACACGTCCGGTGGACCATTTACAGGTCCGGCAACTTCTCTCTGTTGGGTGATTGGATATGAAGACACAAAAGATGACGGCTGCCCTACTGGTGATAGGCCAGTAATCTCCGCGAATTCGGTGGCGAGTGTGGCCCACATAATTAAGGTCACCGGACAATACGCCAAGAGCGGTATCGTGTGCAACATCGAAATCGATGGCACAGATACGACGACTGACGGGATAACTGGCTCCCGCAGCTCATACTCAAACTGCAAAGTCTCGAATTGCGTAAATGGATTTAAGGAAGGGCATTGCGTCGGGTGTTTTGCATCAGAATGCACGAAAGGATTCTCGGCAACTGGTGAATCCTTCCTGTACTGTTGGGCAGATTCTTGTTCAACGGGTTTTGAGGGCGGGTCCGGAACATCCATTGTCTATTGCCTCAGTACTCGATCCACGGTCCGCGGAATGTACCTGCAATACTCCGGTAGCATAGCGAACTCGACCGTGGCTTACCAGATTACAGGAGACGCATTTGTCGGATACTGGGCAACGGTCATAGCGAATAGCGTAGCGTGTGACATTGATGCGGGCTACGCGTTTAGCACTTTCCATCAAGTGCTAAATTCAGCCCACTACAGTTGCGGTAGCGGGCGAAGCAACAACGTAGACATGGACATAGGTGCAATCACGCTTACGTCCGATCCCTTCGATAGCTCAACCAACGATTACGAAGCAAATGCCGAAGCCGCTGGGGGCGAATTACTCAAAGGAGCCGGTTTCGTTCCGTGGGGATTGGCTACGCAAACCGCAAACATAGACGTTGGTGCCGTCCAGCACGCCGACCCAGCTGGTGGCGGCGATTCGTGGCCGTACCCGCGAGCAAGGAGAATTGGTTGATGGCCGTCTACAAGAACGTCGCATCACAGAAGGTCGCCATCTACGCCTACGACTCCGACGCAGGCGCACCGAAAACTGGCGATGCTGCAAATATCACGGCACGCCTAAGTAAGGATGCCGCTGTTTCAGCGGCGACAAACGACGCCAACCCCACGGAGCTGAGCGCAACGCACCACCCTGGAATTTATGTGTTCGATCTGACTCAGGCCGAGACGAATGCAGACATGCTCGTACTATCCGCCGTGAGCGCGACTGCTGATGTCGTGATTGAGCCGGTGATCCTCTACGCACTGCCGGGTGACAACACGGCTCTCAATGCCGCCCTGGCCGATGGTGCCCATGGAGGGTCAAGCGCGGTTATGACTCTCAAGCAACTTGTAGTCGACAATGACAGCGGAATTGCTGTCGACATCGACGGGACAACCGGCGGACTCAACGTGCAGGCGAGCGCCGGAACGGGCATTGTGGCGGTGTCCGGTGGCGGCAATGGACACGGTATATCGAGCGTAGGCCACGGTACAGGTGAGGGGTTGTCGCTCTCTGGCGGCGATAGTGGCAAGGGGATCCAGGTCAACGACGGCATGGTGATTACCAACGCGTCGGGAACCGCATTAGTTGCCGTCAGCGCTGGCGGCGATGGCAACGGGATCACCGCGACGGGGAACGGTGCAGGCGAAGGGCTGTCGCTGTCGGGAGTCACCTTAGGCGCGTATGTTGGCCAGGCTGCCGTTGGCCCAACCAAAACAGAAATGGACTCCGCGTTCACTGAGATCAAGGGGGCGACGTGGACGACAACAGACACCCTAGAAGCTATCCGGGACAGGGGTGATGCGGCGTGGGCAACTGCGACGAACGTCACGGTCAGCGACAAGACGGGATTCATTCTCGCAAGCACAGGCCTCGATCAGATCTCAGCGGCTGAGCCATCTGGCAAGCCCACCACGTTTCCTGGCTGGATTATGTGGCTCGTGCAGCGGTTTCGTCGATCCAGCAAAACTCCCACGACCCTCACAACACAGACCGAGGCGGGGGCAACGATCACGACGCAGACGATCACGGACGATGGGTCAGGAACCGAGACACTGGGGTCGCCGTCATGAAGCTGAGCTCGCTGATCAGTGTGTTCGTGCCATTCTCGCCGATCGAGAGCGGTGCAACTCCGACAACTTACTCGCACTGGTACAAGTGCGCGTCGTCCATCAAGGCACTGATCGCTGCGCTGAATATAGCCGAACTTACAGCCTCGACCATTCCGATCCGCAAGCAGTCTTGGAACCGGTCGCCTTTGTCCTCTGGTGGCGTGCTCCTCAGTGGCGGCCAGCAGACACGGCGATCGGTCGCGAACCTGTCCGACGAGATCGGCCACGCGGTCGCAGTCACGGCACTCACGCCGAGCAACCAGGACTATGAGAGCACAACCGAGCTCCAGACGCTGCTCCATTGGCGGCAATCGATCCGAAACACCCTGATCGGTCAGCCTCTTGCCTCGGGCATTGCCTACGATACCGACGTACTCCCGGGCCCGGTGGTCGCCCCTGAGGCGTTCGGCCGTCAGTACGACGCGACACAGCTTACCGCCATTTGCAAGTCGCGAGGGGCGACCACAGGAACGACGGGTACCGTCAGAGCGGCCTCGGCTGGCTCCGTGTTCTGGGATTGCCTGGCAGACGTGCAGACCGTCGTCCGAGACGCGGACATTTCCGGCTTGACCGACGCCAACGTGATCGTCCGGAAACTGCCGTGGGTACGTGGTGCCGATATCCCCGGCGTGATCATCTCCCCGGTCGACGATCGGTGGCGATGGATCAACAACACGCAAATCGAAGTGACCTACGGGATTCACATAGCCATCGTGCAGGCCGGCAACCAGAGTCAGACGTCCTCCCACGATGCGATCATCTACCAGAGGCAACAGGCAGTCGACGCTCTGGCCGATGACCGGCTGGCCTCCGTCGACGAAATCGTAGACCTAGCAATCGAACCATCGGGATTGATTCTCTCGGAAGCGTTCCGCCGGCAATATGACGTGTCAGCGTTCGTGGCGAGGTGCGTGTCCCGCGAAACAATCAGTGTATGAGGTAATACCATGGTAATGAGCCACGCAACACGATTTGGCGCCGGTGACGGTGCGACCTCCGATTATGAGTTCGAGTTTTTGACTTGCGATCTCGGGGCGGAAGGATCTCATCGGGAAGCCGCCGGTATCCGTGGCGATCGCACCGTCTACGAGACCTCTGTGGTCGATGGCGTAGAGGCGATCGGCGGGGGTGTATCGATGGAGGTGCGTCCCGATGACCTGGACGAATGGGTCCCAAGAATCCTCGGAGCTGGTGGAGTGGTCGGAGCGACCGTCCCCGAGTTTGTTTGCAATGTCGAACTGTCCGCCGAGTCTCTGCTCTATTCGGGCTGCAAGGTCAACGAGGCCGTGTTCTCCGCCAGTTCGACACAGAATCTCCAGCTTGCCTTGGATATCCTCGGCAAAACGGAATCCACCCAAGCGTTCCCATCCATCTCCGGCACACTCTCGGTGTTGCAACCGTACGTCCTGCACCAGGCGGTCGTCACGGTCGCGAGCAGTGCCCGTAGCGTCGACAACCTGGAGATCAGGATTGCCAACAACCTCGTCGGCGATCGCTACTTCAACTCGCAGACCAGGAGCGAGATTCCGGAATCTGGTCTGGATGTGTCGCTTTCGTTCGACAATCCGTTTTCGTCGAGCGATACCGCTCTCTACGACATCGCCAGAGCCGGCGTCACCGGATCGCTTGTGTTCACCAATGGTGCTTACTCGCTCACGATGACGTTCGCGAATCTCAAGATGCCACGAGGGAAGCAGGCGGTGGGCGGCCGGAATACTGCACTCGACAAGCGACTCGTTCTCAACGCCTACCGCACCGTGGCCGCTGAAGCGATCGTAATCGCCAACGACTCGACGCCCTGACCGACAGCCCCAACCCTAACCGACACTCCCAGGAGGATCAGACCATGCGAAAGACCAGAAGCCGCATCCGTGACGGGTTCAATTACCCCGGCAACATCGAGCCGGTCCCGGGCGAGCACGACGGGCTGGAATTCACATATCGCCCCGTGCTCGCCGAGGAATCTGGTGAAGTGTACCAGCACCGCGGAGTGGATAACGCCGCGATGCACGAGGCACTACGACAGGCGATCAAGACACACCTGGTCGAGTGGAGTGAGATCGACGCGAAGGACGCACCACTCCCGATCACCGCCGAGAATATCGGGGCGCTGCCGTCGGAACTGCTTTGGGCACTGTGGAACAAACTGACCGCCGCACCGCCGCTGGAGGACGCGTTAAAAAACTCGAATCCGGGGTGATGCTCCTGCTGTTTCATCCCGGCTTAACCCTGTTCACGTGCGACGATTGCCAGAAGTATGTCTACAACCTCGAAACCGGAGAGCGTGAGACATTCAAGGCAGGGCCCCAGCGGGTCGAAATGCCCAAGATTCGCCCACCGGGAGTTGATACCCCATGTCTCAAATGCCCCCGCGAAAGCCCCGAGAAGGCGGGGCAGTACGAGCTAACCGACGCGAACTGGCGAACCTACACGCTCTACCGCCGAGCAAAGGCCACTAGCTTTCACTACCTGACCGAAGCAGAACAAAAAGACCCCATCGTCGCGATTGCGTTCGTGATTCTTGACACACTATGCCGAGAGCACGAACGTCAGCAAACAACCCGCACGCTCGTATGCGAGCTAGCCCCATTCCTGGTGCCCCGACATGGCTGAAGGCCAAGCAGATCGCGAAGTCCTATTTGTACTGAAGGCTGAAGCGGCCAAGGGTGCCGACAAAGTCT
>Ga0180431_10003760_pt1 | contig 19278 bp, 13 predicted proteins | sample SS_ome_11_FD_132459 | JGI IMG/M metagenome (GOLD analysis project Ga0180431, IMG submission 132459) | Hypersaline lake sediment archaeal communities from the Salton Sea, California, USA - SS_1_MS_1 metaG | ecosystem: Environmental > Aquatic > Non-marine Saline and Alkaline > Hypersaline >... | reverse complement strand
GCGCGCACTACCTCGCTGTATTCATCGATCCGATTCTGGGCAATCCCGGCCGATTGGAGTGAGCCGGGATTGATCGTCTGGAATCCGATTTGAATATGGAAACAGCCGGCCCCGGCCATGGCCGCCAGCAGGGCCGGGTTCCGGGCGATATTCGTCGGAGCCTGGACCGACCACAATTTTTTCAGGGGGGCGATCCGCTCGCAGAGGCGGAGGACGTAGTCTTCGTCGGCGAACATGTTATCATCCACGAAGAACACGACTTTCTGGGGAAGTTCGGCCAGTTCCCGGTAGATGAGGTCGATGTCGCGGACGCGGTGCTCATGCCAGGGAACATTGGGCAGGTAACAGAACCGGCACCGGTTGGGGCAGCCGCGGGTGGCCTGCACGGTTGCCACCCAGTAATCCTCCCGGAACAGGTCCCGGCGCGGAAAGGGAACGTCGTTCATGTCGGTCGGGCGGTCCTGGGCGTACACTCCCTCGAGACGGTGAGCTTCCGCATCGCGTAGAACGTCCTGCCAGATGTACTCGGCTTCCCCCACGACCACCGCGTCGGCGTGTTCCAGGCACTCGGTAGGCAGCAGTGAAGCGTGTACCCCGCCCAGAACGACTTGCGCTCCCCGGGCGCGCCACCGATCGGCCAGTTCGTAGGCCCGCTGGGAGGTGAAGGTGGCCGTGGTGATGCCTACCAGATCGAAGTCCTCTTCCCAGGGGATCTCCTCCCAGTCGTTGTCGCACAGTTGCACTTCGTGCCCGTCGGAGAGAGCGGCGATGATCGCGATGTGCAAGGGCGTGAACTTGACCTCTTCCAGGAAGCGATAGACTCCGCCGTGGACGAACCATTTCGGTTTGATCAGGAGGATCCGCATCCCGCTCACTTCGAGGAGGCAGGGCGGATGAGGTTGCGGATCTTCACCGCCGACCGGATCAGGGTAGTGCCGATCCTTCCCGACAGATCCCCGGCGAAAATGTCGCGCCAGGGCCGGTGGGTCGCGACGAACTCGACGAAGGCGCGCGTGTTCCGTTCGATCTCCGCTTCATGGGGCGACCTAGTGTCGGCCTCATCCGGTTCGAAGAAACAGGTGGGATCTTCGGCGAAGCAGTCGCCGGTGGCGTAGAACGCCAGGGCCCGGCACCCGCCGCAGGAAGTGCGGTAGCGGCAGCGGCCGCACTTGCCCTGCAGGCCCCGGCCTTCACGGAGCGCTGTCAGCACCGGGTCGGTCCGGTACAGCTGGGCCAGGGGTGTGTCCTTGACATTGCCGCATACCGCGGCGGAATCGAGCAGATGCACGCAGGGTGCCACATCCCCCTCGGCCGAGACGCCCACGAAGCCCCGGGCCGCCTGGCATCCGAGCTGGCCCAGCGAAAGGCCCCGGCCGGTGAGGTTGATCGGGGTGGCGTCGGGGGGGGCGAAGAAGGGGGTAAAACTGACGTAATCGAGGGGATTCCCTCTCAGGATTGGATGGATTGTTTTTTCCATCTCCTCCCGGCTGAACATGAGATCCCGCCGGGTTGCCGCTGCACCCCGGGGGATAAAGGGCGAGCGGATCATCGGGATCTGGCGTTCCCGCAGGAAGGCGACCGTTTCCTCGAGGGTGTCCAGATTCGCCCGGGAGATGGTGACGAGCACGAAATACCCCACTCCCGCCTCGTCGCACAAGGCGGTCAGATCCAGAAAGTGCTCCCGGCTGCCCGAGCGGCACTGATGCTGCACGCCGGTATCGACGGAATCCAGGGAGAAGCCGAAGGTGATCCGCCCCCGGGCAGCCTGCTTGATTTCGCCGATCAGGTCCGGTTCCAGCAGGGAGCCATTGGTGTTGATGAAGACGTGCAGGCCGCGCCCGGCGGCGTGAGCTACCAGCTCAAGGGCATCCGGGCGCAGCAGGAACTCCCCACCGGAGAAGGCGATTGAACCGGTGGGGCAGATCTTCACGACTTCGTCGATGACGAGAGTCGTGGCCTCTTCGGTGGATAGAGGCGGCGGCGCCGGGGTGTCGAGACGAGTCATGCATGTGGGGCAGTCCTCGTTGCATGCCCGGGTTGTCTCGAAGTAGCACAGGAAAAAGCGCATGACGGAGGGAGTCTACTCGCAAACCCTCCCTCCATGTAAGTGGATAGTACGAAAATGAGCGCCATCCCTGTATCCGCTCCGGTATCAGACGGATGCCGCCGGTCGCAGACAGGAAGAACGGAGAGGTTTCACCTTCCCTGCCTCTGCCTGTGATGGGCCTTGCCGGGAGAATGAAACCTGCGTTGCGATGCCGTCCCCTTTCCCGGGGAGTGCTGAAGACCTGTAACCAGTCTCTGTCACGTTCTCCTGGCTCTCAGCGTTCAACCAGGTGCGGTCCGATGCGGAAGCTTGATTCCCATCTGAAACACAGGATATTGTCATTTCGGTCACAGTCGTGCAGGAAACTGGAATCTTGCAGCTGACAGACGGCACTCATGGTGATCATCTAATTTGTTGTCCATCATTACCTTAGCGAGAAAAAGGTCGGATACGAGACGGAGTGCTGAAGTCTGACATGATATCTGCAGTTGAGCAGAGGAATGCATGTAACTCAATCAGGGATTGAGGAGGTCTTCATGCTGTTCCAGAAGAAGATGCTGGGAATACTGGTTCTCCTGACAGGCTCTCTGCTCAACTCCTGCTGTGGCGACTGGAATCTGTTTGGATACGATTGGGGTGACACAAGTGATGTCCCGGTCGTCGGGCTCGGTACGTTACTCTACAGATCCCTGGAAAATCAGCACAGGATTGAAACCATCGGTTGGGAAGCTGATGGAGAGCATGTCAATATCTTTGCCCGGCAGTACGACCAGGAATGTCACCATCTGTGCAGACTCGATGTGACTACCAGGAATGTGGAGATCCCACTCAGGCTTCAATCGTATGCCTGGACGATCAGGCCATCGACTGATTACGAGTCTCTGGCCTTGTTCACTTCCGATGCAGCTGGAATGGAGAGCTATCTGTGTGTCGTAGATATACCCGGATACAATCTGGACGCTGTCGACAGAGTATATACGGAGAACATCTATACCCTCGTCTGGTCAGAGGACTCGAGCCGGCTCTGTTACCAGGTCATCGACTCGCTCTTTGTCGTAGACACCGGGTGTCAGGTGAGAACGCACTCCTTGCACTACCCCGGGAGAGTACTCGCCTTTTCCCAAGACAATACCCGCCTGCTGATACAGAAGTCCGACCTCGATTTGCTTCGTATCGTGTCACTTGATCTCGAATCCCTGAATACAGCGTTGATCGTTACTCTGGCTTACGGACAGGTACGGTATGTTTCATGGAACCCGCTCGATTGCGTGATCATATACATTCCCGAAGGGCGCGAATCCGTCTACAAAGCCTACTCCGTGACCAATGACAGTGAGACAATCCTGGTGCAGGCACAGGGATCGTATGATGAGTAGAGGCTCGCGGCGGTCTCCCCGGATGGCGAATCCGCCCTGTTTTGGTTTGATGAGTATATTGTACTCGATGATGATTCGGGATATGAGTTTTCACACCTGTACCTGATCGATCTCAGTACTGGTACGACAAAATTGCTGGCCAATTCGGCAGATGGTGGTGTGGGCGGTTCAGCTGCTTTCTCACTCGATGGATCCCGGATCGCCTATCTGTATTCCAGCAGTGTGTGGGCTGTTCTGAATATGAATGCATACTATCAGGATTTAACACCTTAGAGCCCATGGTATCTCGATATGATCATTCACGTCATGATACTGCCGAGTGCGGCTCGAACCGGTCAACAGAGGAGCTGAAACCCCAAAAGTACGGTGATAACGGGGGATTGAGTCCTGACCGGATACTGGAATTTCAACGCAGGCGAAGATGTACTCTCGCGCGATCCCGGATCGGTTTCAGCGGGGCGGCAACCGGAACTCGCGTCCCAGAGCCTGGCTGACGCCGGTCTCGATCACCTCGTCGCGTCCGACTCGGATGCCGGCCCGGGTCGGATGAACCTCGAGATCGGGTACGATACCGACCCGCTGGGTCGGTGTCCCGTCAGGGTAGAAGACCCCGATCCCGCTGATCATCGAGTTGAAGCCACCGGGCAGCGGTATGGGCGAGATATTGCCATCCGCGCCGGCGGTGGTACTGCCGACCACGATCGCATTGGCACAGGTCCGCAGGGCCATGGTGGTGTATTCCGCCTGGCTCTGCGACACTTCGTCGATGAGAATGACCACTTTGCCCGGAAAATACGGTTCGAGGGGTCTCAGAGCTACGGGTTCGGACATGAAAAAAGCACCGGGATTCATCGGGTCTCCGGCGGAGAATTTCGCAAACGGCGTGACCTCGCGGACCAGATGTCCCCCCAGGGAAAAGACCACGAATTCAGAGGGGTAGTTGCGGATGTCGATGACCAGAACGTCGGCTTCCAGGGCCCGCTCGATGCAGGTCTCGATGGCCGAACCTTCCACCGAGGAGAGTTTGAGGTAGGCGACCTCGTCGGAGAGCATCTGGAAGGTGTCTCCCGGCAGATCGTGTACATGACCGACCTGGAGGTCGAGATCGTCCTCGGGGATCCGTTCGGCGACGATCTGAAAAGGAGTATTCGCTCTTCTGCCCGTGATGAGCACCGGACCGGCCTCGCCCCTGGTCAGGTTGCGCATCATGTCGCGCACCCGGGTCGGTCTGTTCGAGGCGGCATAGTAGGGCTCCCAGACGATGAGGAGAGAATCGACTGCGTGTCCCCCGATGGTCGTGATCACATCCCCGATCTCGAGGCCGCTGGCCGGTCCGAGGTCTGGATGCGTGTATCCGGTGATGGTGGCCTCCTCCTCGATGAAGCGGACCACGACCGGCAGATGGGCCGATCCCCGGGGCGGTCGCAGGTTCAGCGAACCCCAGAGATTGGCGTGGGTGTCATGAATCCGGGCGGTGGCCTGCATCATGACCAGCCGGTAGGAATCCTCGCTATCGGCAGCCATGACCCCGGGTATGAATTCGACCAGAACGTCCTCCCATTTCTCTCCGATCACATCGCGGTAGGGGAACCAGTAGGTCACGATGTTCCACAGCCGGAACAGAGCCAGGAGGCGATAGCCGGCATCGGGCAGGGGTAGATCGGCATACGGAGCTTCATTGGAGAAGATCGGATTTCCGACCTGGGGTGCCAGCTGGACATAGTGTTGCTCGCCGGTAGTGGAGCGGTTCCGATAGATGATTTCGAGCCGGCGACTGAGTTCACGACCGAGTGCGGAGCTATCGTGGATCCAGTCGATGTCGGGGGTGAGATAGGCGCCGGCGGGAAGCTCTGCCGGGGGATCACTCGGCTCCGGGTTTCCCAGCTCGGCCAGCCAGCGTGCCATCGCTGCCTGTGCCGCGGGCCGCCGTGCAGCCCGCAGAACCTCGGGCAGAACCCGGAACAGCTCGCTGTCCCAGTTCACGCCCCTGGAGGTGACGTGCGGGTGGTGGTATTTGACGAACCCCCACACCTTCCCGAGGGTTGCCAGGTTATCGATCTGCAGAGTTGATAGCGGTTCGTATTCGATCCCCGATCCGGGGCTGGATTCCTGATCCGCGCCGGCCGACAGCGAACCCGATACGAACAGTATCGCAACGAGGAGGGCAGAGAGACGGGTTTTCATGGGTATTGTCCCTGATTCTACAAGCGTGATCTGAAGACGATCATTCGATAGACAGCCTGAAGGTGTTCCCTGTGCGATGATGTGAGGTACTTCTATAACACGCGCCTGACAGGTGCGGGTTGCACTCGTGGTGATGATATCAGGTGTGCTCTTCGAGGCAGCCGTTCACAGATATGGTTGTCCGCTCATCCGGCATAGCCGATCCGCGGAGGCGTGTCGAGTTTGCTCCGGGTACAGGTCCCCTCCTGCACGAAGATCCTTTCGATGACGGAGCGCGTGATCTGGCCGTATATTTCGATCAGGACACTAACGCAGGATAAGCATCTTCCTGGTTCTTCTCATCCCCTGCGCGCTCAACTCGATGATATAGATGCCGGTCGGTACGTATTGTCCGGTCTCGCTCCGGCTGTTCCACCGGATCGTACCGTCGTGATAGATATTCGCCAGCACACCGCTGAAGAGTCTTCGGATGAGCCGGCCTCGGGTGTCGAAGATCCTGATTGTAACGGCTGTCTCTCCAGGCCCCAGTTCCGAGAGATCCAACCGCAAGGTGATCGGATTGGACACCGATGGATTCGAGGGATTCGGGTAGGGGGGAAGCAGCTCGGGCTCCATCGTCAGCTGCTCGTCGCAGGCGGTGGAGGGATTCCAGGCGGTGATACTGATGTTGTCGATGCTCCAGCCTGCCGAGCTGAGGTCGGCGTATTTCGAATACCAGCTGAGCCACAGGTCACCGGCCGCCAGGTAGGGAGAGAGGTCAATCCGGGCTTCTTCCCATCCGCTCCGACTGCCGGTCGTGAAGAAAAGGATGGGATCGCGTTCCTGGTCGATTTCTCCGGGATCGGCACGGGGACGTGGAATAGTGCTGATCGTCACCAAACCCAGATTGCGGTCACCCAGGGTGGGCCGGTGGCTGAAACTCAAAAAGGCTCCCTCGTAACCCGACAGGATTACCGGGTCATTCAGATCGAACCAGTTCTGACTGAAGGTCACCTCTCCCAGGGGGGCGTCGGTGACGAGATCATCCTCACCCGAAGGGGTATGGCTCGAAAGAGTGAAACCGTTGATCAGGGTCCAGTCACCGGTTCCCCTCTCCCAGTTTTCGGTCAGCAGGATCTCCGGTGTTCCGGCGTACAGGGCCAGGGTGTCGGTTCGCGTGTACCCGGCCGGGGTATCGACACGCATGGCGATTGGGATACGCCGTCCATAGGCTTCGGGGCCGATCTGGAAGGTGAACGGTTCTGGAGCGGCCCGGCTTTCTCCGACAGCAAAGTCTCCGAGTAAGATCTGGTCTCTCAATACCGTGATATTCGCTGAAAGGCTGGTCACGGCAGCCGTCACGCTCTCAAGGCTCCGGGAGATCCCGGCGTTTTTCCACGTCGTTGACTGGCTGAACATCCCGCTCCGGGTGCCATCTACGGGGAAGGCGGCCGTGCTTTCCCGGCTTGCCGTGAAGGCGCGTTCATCGAGCGTCAGCAGGGCCCCGGCCATCCACGCCGTGATGTAATTGGCCCCCATATGCTCTCTGGTGAGCTCCGCTATCCGGCTGGTCGCCGGCCAGAAAGCGTCGTTCCGGTTGCCGACCTCCGGAATCACGGCCAGCACCCCTTCCGCTCCGTGCTGCCAGTCAGTGGCACTGCCATTGGTGTGATACCCGATCATGGTGGCGTCGGTTCCGTACGGGAAACCGTTGACGGCCGCCATATTCCGGCACCAGGCCCGATACTCTTCAACGCGATCCACCGTCTCGGTCGTATACCCCCAGGGGTGGATATACACGTCACTGTAGGAATGGTAGTTGAGGATGAACTCAAAAGGTCGGGTCTGAACGACATCCCGGACCGCCCGGGTCTCGGGTTCGCTGAAGGGGGCGGTACCGCGGTAGTTGGAGGTGGAGAAATCGGGACTGGAGCCGATGTCATCCTCACCCCAGTGGAAACCGAAATTCCGGTTCAGGTCGACGCCGTCAACGGAGGGATTGAACACCCCGTCGCCGTCATTGTCCCTCATGTTCTTGCGCCACATGCCTCCGCCGGCGGCGGCAGTGAGTTCGTTGTAGGAATACCCGTCCGGATTCAGGACAGGCACGAACCACAGTTCGCGGGAGGAGAGGAGGTAGCGAACATCGGCATCTCCGGAGTCGTATTCCCCGGCCAGATCTTCCACGAAACCCAGCAGGACCATCATCCCGATCGCCTCGCGGGCATGGATCAGACTGTTGTAGAACACCGCCGGCCGGGTCAGGTCGGGGCTGGCGGGGTCGGGATCATCCGACACGATGAAAGCCCAGATCGTCCGGCCCTCGATGGATGTGCCCACTCCGAACCGGGGACTGATGATATCGGAGTGGGCCGTGGCCATACTGTCCATCCAGGTCTCCACCTCGGCCAGGGTGTAATAGCCGCCCATACTACCCGGTCCGAGCGAGGCATGCAGTCGCCGGGCGAAATAGTCCGTAGCATCAGGGTGAATCACCTGGGGGGCGATGCCCCGATCGCGCAGGGCCTGGAGTTCCCGCGGATTCACATAGAGAGTCACAGCCCGCTGGCGGGGTCCTGAGAATGCCTCGATACCCAGTCTCGACACGGCCTCCAGATCGGCCCGGCTGGGTTCGATGAGTCTGATGATCGAGTAGCGTTCAGGAGGTTCCTGGGCCCGGATGTCAGTCAAACCGCTGACCAGAAGGGCCACGAGGACAAGGGGATACAAAAGATCTGAGGCCGTGTGTTGCAATCTCTCGAGCATGACCGCCAGCTTCATCTCACTCCCGATTGATGCCCGCTACGCATGAATAACGGGTGAAGCTCGGCCTTTTGTTACAATGCACCTTCTGAAAGCCCCTGGAGACCATGCAAAGTGGAATAGAAGTGAATTGAGATGACCCGGTGAGTACATCGGGGCCAGACGCCGGGCACCTATTCCCGCTTCGGCCCCCCCAGACCGAGAGCCATGACGAGCGGCAGGCAGGACAGTCGTATCAACATTGGGTATAGTATCGCATGTTTTACGGAATTCCTTATTTAATATTCCACAATTCCAGAGAATCTAATACCGTACTTGAGGCAACTTCCTGGAAATAAACTGCTTCATTCTCAGAGATATTCGCATAATAATCGGTTCCGGTTGTGCTCTCCTGGAATATCGTGGAATATATCACACAGGCCATGAGATATGAGCCTTTGAGAGAAGGATGATTCCAGTCACTCATATGGAGATAATGAAGAGGATAGTTCTTTTCCTGCAGGACTGTATTCCACGCCCAACCAACTGGAGAGATGATCAATCCAAGAGCATCAGAATACGCAATAGTATTATCAAATATCTTCTTTTGCATGGCAGCATAATCATCTGTCCAACCAGATAACCATGTCATTCCATCTTCATAGGCCCAGGGTAAACAATAGACGATTCTTGTCGTGTTGCAGTTGGCCAGAATTTTGTTCTGCAGAGTTATGAGTGCAGGATAAACGGGGTGATGTGTATAGTACTCGGGGTACGCCATGAGGCTTCCTACTCCCTGCAGAATAACGTAATCCCACTCTTTCTCATTAATTTTCGACTCAGTACTGGCAAGATTGGCATGATCGGCTAGATACAGGCCGCTTGTGATCGCACTATGAATATCAACACTCTTGCTATTTTGATCTGACAGATTATTTACAATATCAGGCAGTCTATTATACGCAAAATAACTACTCCCTATAAATAGGATGATTATTGAAGAGCTGGAGTCCAAATGTGGATCGTCGATATTATTGTCCTCATGAGTGTCAAGAATGTTGCAACCCGTAAGGGTTATAAATAAAACAATAATAAATAACATCATTCCTATATTTTTCATCGCATTATTTCTCATCTGCATTTTGTTATCTTGACAGAGGTGATCTGTTTTGTCGGCGCATATGAGCTGTCGGATCTCTGTAACATCTGCACCGATACTGCATGGATGAAATCTGTGAAGGGGAATGCCTCCTGCACAATATGAAACGTCCCAATCGAGGAAAAAGGTCCATGCCTGTTTGGTATCGCAGTCCGCTCTCAGGTTGGTGTCGGTCACGCTCAACTCTTGTGCGGTGAGAACCGTTCCAGGGTTTGGACGACATTCCGCCGGTACGATCCTCCGATCGGGATGGTGCGCCGGACGATCTGCAGACACACGCGGCGAGCGGTCACATCGGGGCAGGGGAACCGGTTGCAGGCGGGAGCCGGATTTACCCCGACCTTGGGGCCGGGGGATTGTGGACGACTCCGGCCGATCTGGCCTGTTTCGTGATCGAGATCCACGCCGCCCTGGTCGAGGACCGCGGCCGGGTGCTCTCCCGCGATATGGCTCGAACGATGCTGACCGAAGTATCCAACGGCGTGGGATTGGGGTTGGGTATTAGTGTACGGCTGGCCCGGACCGGCGCTAATGGAACTGGAAGCGCACTCCCCCGGTACGGATGAACTCGAGGCGTACACAGGGCGTTACGCCATCAACGAGGACTACATTGTGACGATCAGCCTCGAAGCTGGTCGCCTGAAGATCTCGCATTTCGAGGGTGAGGATTACATGGAGCAGAGGCTTCCTGAACTGGTCCTCGCCCCACAAGTGTTTTAGTCATATGGGTTTATGAAAAGGCACAGCGCAGAAACAGGCCTGACATGAAGCTGCCGGACTCATGGAATTGATGAAACCCGCGGTGGAATCGTTGCGTACATATGAACAATTCATATGAACACGTAAATGCAAACGATTGCCCCGGGCCTCGACGTGGTCGATCCGGCAACACGCAGTGAGGGAACGCATGACCAGAAACAGTGCCAGTCGGCTGTACGGGAATCTCGATCTGTTGATCCTGAAAACCCTGAAGGTGAAAGGGCCCGCCCACGGCCTGGATGTCATCGACGCTATCGGGGCTCATTCCGGACATGAGATCGAGGTCGAATACGGAGCTCTCTACCGGGCTCTCTACCGCCTGGAGGAGCACGGTCTGGTCAAATCGGAGTGGAAGATCTCCGAGAAGAACCGGCGGGCGAAGTTTTATCGGATCACGACCGCCGGGCGCACCGAACTCGAACGCACCCAGGAGGAATGGACCCGTCACACCCGCGCCGTGGGCCGGATTCTCGGTCTCGAGCCGGAGGTGTCCCCGTGAGCCGCCCGGGGGAGTGGAAGCGCCTCTTCCGTCTGACCGAAACCCGCCGGCAGACAGAAGAGCAGGTCGACGAGGAGCTGGAATATCTGCATGAGAAATTGATCGAGCGGTTGACGGCCCGGGGGCTGAGTCGTCCGGACGCGGAGGCGGAAGCCCGGCGGCGCCTGGACGCAGTTCAGGGAGCCCGCTTCGATCTGGTCGAGGGGGCTCAACGGGCCGCCCGTAATCACCGGCACCGTTTCTACCGCGACGGACTCCGCCACGACCTGCGGATGGGTCTGCGCCAGTTCCGCCGCCAGCCGGGTTTCTCGGCTCTGGTGATCGCTACCCTGACTCTGGGGATCGGAGCCGGCACGGCCGTCTTCACGATTCTGAACGCCTTCCTGCTCGCGCCTCTGCCGTTCGGGAATCCCGACGAACTGGTCGATGTGAACGAGACCGCCCTCAATGTCGGGATCGAGCGGATGAACGTGGCCTATCCCGATTACCTCGACTGGAAGCGGGAGAACCGCGTTTTTACCGGCCTGGCTGCCTACGACCTGGATGAGGTGCCCGTAGTCGGCGACGGCGATCCCCAGCGGTTGCGCACGGCCCTGGTCAGCATCGATTTCTTCCACGTTCTCGGGGTCGAGCCGCAGCTGGGTCGGTCCTTCATGGATGGTGAAGGGATCGCGGGCGCTGCACCCGTGGCCGTGATCGGCAGCGGGCTGTGGAAGCGGCGCTACGGAGCCGATCCCGATCTGGTGGGCCGGTCGATTATCCTGCAGGGCCGCAGCCGCACCATCGTGGGGGTGATGCCCGACGGATTCCGCTTTCCCGACAATGTGGATATCTGGCTGCCCGAAACGCTGAGCGCCGCCCGGAACGCCCGCGACGACTACTCGCACGAGGTCGTCGGCCGTCTGCGGCCGGGGATCTCTGTGGCCGAGGCGCTGAGGGATATCGAGCGGATCGAAGCGGGCATCGCCGCCGAGATCGACTACAAGTCCAACATCGGCGTGACCGTGACTCCTGTGCGCGCTCTCTACACCCGTGACATCAAGCCGGCGGTGCTGCTCGCCTTCGGCGCCGTCATTTTCCTGGTGCTCATCGCCTGTGCCAACGTCGCCAACCTGCTCCTGGCCCGTTCCACGATACGTCAGCATGAGATCGCGGTGCGCTCCTCGCTCGGGGCTCATCGCCGCCATCTCATCCGTCAGCTCCTGGTCGAAAGCCTCTTTCTGGCACTGCTCGGCGGTTGTTTGGGTCTGGTGCTGGGCATCGGCGGCAGGAGTCTGCTGACCGCGATCATCCCGATCGAGGTTCCCTTCTGGGTCACTTTCACGATCGATGCCCGGGTTCTTCTCTTCACCATCGGTATCTCGGTGCTGACCGGACTCCTCTTCGGTCTGGCACCAGCCCTCAAGGGTACGCGCTTCAGCCTGGTGGAGGTCCTCAAGGAGGGCGGGCGGACCGGTACGACGGGAGCCCGGGGACACCGCCTGCAGGATATGCTCGTCATCTCCGAGGTCACCCTGGCGCTCGTGCTCCTGATCAGCGCCGGCCTGCTGATACAGGGACTGCGCAATCTCAACGCGATCGATCCCGGCTACGAGACCGAGAACATCATCAGCATGCGGGTCGCTCTGCCGCCGGAGGAATACGGCGAGCGGGAGCAGCGGGTGCAGTTCTTCGAACAGGTCTGCGAGCGGATCGAGGCTCAACCGGGGGTGGTGTCGACCGCGGTCGTTTCGAACCTGCCGATCGGCGGCGAACTCTGGGGGGTCAGCTACACCGTGGAGGGCGCACCTCCCTACGAGCCCGGACAGATCCCGGTGACCAATCTGTTCGTCGTTTCTCCCGGCTATCGCGAAACCCTGGGGATAGATCTCCGGCAGGGTCGTGACTTCACTCTCGTCGATGACAGAGGCGGTCGGGACCTGACGGCGTTGGTCAGCGAAGTCATGGCCGAACGCTGGTGGCCCGATGAGAACCCTCTCGGTCGCCGGTTCAAGTTCGGCGATGAAACCTCGGACTTCCCGTGGGTGACCGTCGTGGGGGTGGTGCGGAACATCCGCAAGGCCAGTCTGCGGGCCGAAGACCGCGAGAGCGTCTACATGCCCCTGCGCCAGCTCGTCCAACTCGAGATGAACGTCATCGTGCGGACCGAGACCGATCCCCGCTCACTGGTGGGGGCGATGCAGCGGGCGGTCTGGGAGATGGAGCCCAATCTGCCGGTCGACAATGTCTGGACGATGGAGAGTCTGGTCAGCGACTCGATCTGGCAATCCCGGCTCACCTCGTGGGTCGTCACCCTCTTCAGCGCCCTGGCCCTGGTCATGACCGCCACCGGTCTCTTCGGGGTGATCTCATACTACGTGTCCCGCAAGACACACGAGATCGGCCTGCGCCTGGCTCTGGGAGCGAGCCGGGCTGCGGTCGTGCGTAGCGTGCTGGGGCGCAGCCTGAGCCTGGTCGCGGCGGGTCTGGTGCTGGGTACCGCGCTCTCTCTGGGCACGACCCACCTGCTCACCGGACTGCTCTACGGAATATCGAGCACCGATCCGACCACCTTTATCGGGACGATCGTGTTGATGACTGCAATCGCCCTGGTGGCCGGATACGTCCCCACCCTCCGGGCCACCCGGATCGCTCCGGTCATCGCTCTGCGTCAGGAGTGAGAAACTCTGTGCCGGTGAGTGTTCTGCGTCGGGAGTGAGGGGCACGGTTCGGAATCGGGATATGTGTTTTCAGGTTCATTCCGTAGAAACCTGAACGGTGTCGTCTGTCGTTCAAGACTTGAAGGTGCTCTGAAAGATGAGCAAACTACCAATATGAATCTCGAAGAATTCAAACAGGCAGCCCTGCCGGCCTGTAAGCGATACGATGTCAAGAGACTCGATGTGTTCGGTTCGCTCGCCCGGGGTGCGATTTCTCCGTCGAGTGATATCGATCTTCTGGTCGAATTCCACGATCCCGGTAGAGAACCAGCCAGACGCTTCTTCGGTTTCCTGCACTACCTCGAGGATCTTCTGGATTGCAGTATTGACCTCCTGACGGCAACGAGTCTCCGGAATCCATATTTCAGAGCGCGGATCGAGAGAGAAAAGGTGCCGGTCTATGAAGGATGAGGTTCTGGCTCACCTCTATGATATCCGAGAGGCGGCAATAGCGATCAGGACCTTCATCTCGGGTCTGAGTTTCGAGGATTACACAACCGATGAGCTTCTGCGAAGCGGTGTTGAACGGAAGTTCGAGATCATCGGGGAAGCTCTGACACGAGTACGTGATACCGATCCCGACGTCGTGGAACAGATCCAGGCCTACCGCGAGGTCATTTCATTTCGGAACATCCTGATTCACGGATACAACAACATCGACGATCGGATAGTGTGGGGCATAATCGAGGAAGATCTGGATCGGCTTCTGGATGATGTCGGACGACTCTTGGTCTGACGGGTACTGCAGAAACAGCCAGTGGCCGGATACGTCCCCACCCTCCGGGCCACCCGGATCGCTCCGGTCATCGCTCTGCGTTAGGAGTGAGAAACTCTGTGCCGGTGAGTGTTCTGCGTCGGGAGTGAGGGGCTCAGCCCGGGATCGAGACGACGATGACGGCACCTTCCACGATCAGGATCGTGAACCGGTCGCCCGATTCACCGAAATCGGTCGGGCTCCAGGCCGCCTGGATCTCCAGGCCGAAGGCATCGCTCAGATCAGACAGACCGTCGCCTTCCTCCCCGGCGACGAAGAAATCCACCCTCCCGCCGTTCTTGGGTACGAACGACCAGGCGAAGACGACGCCGACGCTATCGCGCGTCTGCTCATCCAGAGTGACCGACTTGCCGACACCGGTCTTATCGGGATCGTTGGTATAGCATGTGATCCGGTCGGGTATATAGCCGGAGAAATCCGGCCAGTACTCGTCGATCGACAGATGCAATTCAACAGCGAGGGTGTCCTGGGTGGAGATCGAATCGGTCCGCACGAACCTGAGATCGAGGGTGTCGACGGTTACGCTGACATAGTTGGTGACATTTTCAAGCAGGGTGAGATCCTTGGTGATCCCGTAGCCGATCGGGGCGTAGACCTCCACTGATTGTGATATCCGGCGGGCACAGAGGACCTCGACCTGATAATCCATACCGGCTTCGACCTGCATCGTGATGCTGGTGTCGGCGCGGGTGATATGCCCGACGGTCCCCTTTTTCAGCTGGTCGTCGGGATGGGCGATACGAACCGCCAGGTCGGTCGTACAGGTCGGGATATCCTGAGCCCGCCCCAGTCCGGGCGGCGACGGCCAGGCGATCCGGAAGACGACCTCGGCCATCGGCCCCTTTTCCCCAGCATCCAACGGGATTTCGTCACATCCCCCGGAGAGGACCAGCGCGAGGAGTAATACGGCAACGAGCGGGGAGACGCAGCGTCGTTCGAATACCACCGGCATCGTCCGCATCCTTGAATAGGTCTGAACGGACAGATTGTAAACGTCTCTATAATCTCATTGCAAGGGAGTTCAGCTCACCGATCGGTTCTCACCTCCAGAATGCCGCCCGAGAAACCTTCGAGCAGGCGGACCTCGATGCGGACGGCGCGGGTGTCGACCGGGGTGAAGGTCACCTCGTTGTAGCGGTCTTTCTCGACCCCGAAGGCGTCGGTCGTCTCGACCGGCCGCCACTCATTACAGGTTCTGTAGAAGAGCCGCCACGATGCGGGCGGGCGACACCCCCCGCCACGCGGTTCGTCGTCGAACCAGTAGACCGCCAGCCGGCTGAGGCGGGTCTCCTCGTCGAACTCGATCTCCACCCACTCCCCGGTGCCCTGGTGAGGCCACCAGGTCATGCGGGGGATGCTGTGGTCGTCTGAATTCTGCGGCTCCAGGCCGTCAGCCAGGGCCAGGACGGTATCGCCGGAGTAGCAGTGCGAAGCCCGGGCTTGGAAATCGGGCTCGGGGGGCACGTCCCAGCGATGAGCCTCGGGACCGGAACCGATGAGGGGAAAGGAACTGACCCTCAGGCGGGCGGCGCCCATCGGGATCAGGGTGAGCTCTTCTTCTGATTCGTCGCTCGTAACCGGGGAGGGCTGGAGCATTCCCGCCAGGCCGAACATGTCGAGTTGCCATTCGGGGATCCGGCGGCCACGGGCATGGAGCCGGATCGGCGTGCCGTCGTGGGTAAAGGGCATATCGTCGGCCGGCCAGGCCCGTTCTTCGACCTCGAAGGAGCGGGTGGGGTCGCCCGACCGCAGCTGCAAACCGTAGTTCCAGGCGGTGGTGGGGTGGATATCCCAGGCGGGCCATTCATCGGTGCCCCCCGAACGGCGGTACTCCTCGCCGATCTGCAGTGAATAGGTGAGCGGTCCGCGGTCGACCGATACCGCGTTGTGGTTTTCGGTCCAGGTACGCAGGCTTACTTCCATCGGCAGGGTGAGATCGACCCGGTCGCCGTCGTGCCAGGTGCGTTCGATCAGGACCCAGCGGCCGGCGGCGTCGCGAACCCGGGAGCTGCCGCCCTCGACCTCGACCACGGCTTCATCAGTCCAGGTCGGTATGCGCAGGTAGAGCGGAAAGGCGACCCCGGCCGGTGCGGCGGTCTCGACGGTGAAGGTCATCTCTTCGGAGAAGGGGTAGTGCGTGTCGAGGGTGATGGTGATCTCCTCTCCCGGGTCCCCCTGCGTTTCCGGCCGTATCCCTTCGCGCGCATCGCCATCGGTACCGTTGCCGCCGACCATCGCGGTGACCCGGCTGGCGCAGAAGAACGCCGCGGCCAGGCCGTTGTCGGGGGTGGCGAACCAGAGGTGCTCGGCGAAATAGGGCCAGCCGTGACCCCAGTTGTGCTGGCAGCAGCGGTGAATGTGGGGGTTCATCTGCAGCATCGGGCCGCCGTTCTGCAAGCCCGGGCTCTTCGATTCGGAATCGGAGAGCACCAGATTGGGGCCGGTCAGGTAGCGCAGGGCCTTCAGGTCGGCGGTCAGGGCGGCGGGCAGGCTGTTGAAGGCCACGTCCTCGCAGCGGTCGGCCCAGAGCGGATCGCCGGTGATCCAGAGCAGGGTCTCGGTCGAGAGCATCATCTCGACCATGCCGCAGGTCTCCACCGCCTGGCGGGGATCGGTATGACCGGGACGGCAGTTCTCATCCCCGGCGAACATCCCCCCGGGAACCTGGCCGTACATCTCCCTGATGGTGGCGAAGTTGCTGTAGGAAGCCTCGAGGTGGGCCGGGTCTTGCGACTGCATCCAGTACGTGGTGGGCTGACCGAAGGCCTGCGACATGTTGACGTTGTGCCAGTCGGTGACCCCGCTCGTCCAGTCGGCGGTGCGGCGGTGGACCTTGCCGGCCAGGTCGAGCAGTTCGGCGTCGCCGGTGCGGTTGTAGAGCCAGTAGACGCTGAAGAGCAGGTCGCCCCCCCGCATGCGGGGCCAGTAGCCGAGCAGAAACTCCTCCTCCGGCACCCCCTTCAGGTAATCGAAGTAGGCCGTCATCAGCTCGATGACCCGCTCGTCGCCGGTGAAATCGTACCAGTCCTGCAGGCAGAAGAGCATGATCATGTTCGGCCAGAGGTCCTCGCGGCCGGTCAGCCGGGTGGCCGCCCCGGTGCGACCCCGGTCGGGCCCGAACCAGCCGTCGGGCTTGCGCGAGGCCAGGGCCCCTTCGATCCAGATCCGGGTCTCGGCGAGCATGGCTTCGTCGCGCAGCAGACAGGCCAGGTTGCCGTACCCCTTGAGCCAGTAGGGGGGTTCCTCCCAGCCGTGGTCGCCCTCGCCGGCCGGGCTGAGCCAGGCGTTGCCCTCCTTGACCAGAAAGCGGCTGATCCCGGTCAGGTGGCCGTGAAAGCCCTCGGCCTGCAGTTCGAGCTGCCTGCGCAGCCAGCCCTGTGGCTCAATCGAACGGATCGGCAGCTTGAGAAGCGGATTGGGGGCCAGGGGGGGACGGTTGGCCACATAGTGGGCGTTCACGGTGTCGGTCCGCGGGGTGTCGACGACGTCGAACCCGGGTCCGGTGCAGCCGGCCGCAGCGAGCAGGATGATCATGCCGGAGAACCTCCAGCGGGCTGGCCCGGCCGGCGGGACCGTCACCGGGTGTCTGGCGATTGTCATGGGACTCATCCTCGGTCCGGTTGGGGATGACCAGAAAAGAAAGTAGCCGATGAGCGGGGCGGATGAAAAGTACTGAACCCTGGCCCCGGGCCTGCGGGATACGGTAGGCTCGGGTTCAGCCCCGGAATGTGTCCCGGCTCAGCCCGACATGTGCTCGGGCTCGCGGCCTCGGAGTCTGTTCGAGCGCGGGCGCGACACCCGGAGCAGTCACGAGTGGGGGGCGCCATGCAGACAGGATTCTCGTACTGTGAAGGCTGAGAGTATCGCAATCATCGGAGCCGGGCCGGCCGGAGCCACCCTGGCCCGCCGGCTGGCCGAGGCCGGGCGGCCGGTCACGCTCTTCGATCACCGGGCGCCATGGGAAAAGCCCTGTGGAGGCATGCTCGGCCATACCACCCGGCGGCTCGAGGCCGAACTCGAAGGATACCCGTACCCGCTCGCGACCTGCTCACGGATCAGGTGCCTCTCGCCTGCCGGCCGGAGCAAGGTCGTCGAGTGCGCCGATCCGATCCCGGTTGTCTCCCGGCGCGAGCTGGGACGCTTCCTGCTCGACCGGGCCCGGGAAGCGGGAGCGCAGTTCGTCCCCCGCAAAGTCCTGGCGCTGTCACGGGCCGGTTCGCAGTGGCGGCTTCAGGCCGGGACGCGCGACTACGACGTCGATCTCGTTGTCGGGGCCGACGGCGCCCGCAGCCTGGTGCGCCGGTACTGCCTGGACCCTATTCCGGACGGGCAGCTGGCCCTGATCTGCGGTTACCTCGGTACCGGTCTCCCGACCGATGAGTACCTCTTCGCCTTTCCCGATTTCGAAGGATTTCTCTATCTCGTTCCCCGTACCGGGATCACCGGGATCGGGATCGGAGCCCGCGTCGGGGCTCTCTCCGGGACCGAACTTTTCAACCGGATCGACCGTTTCATCGGGGAGCGCGGCGGCGGATTCGAGGTCGAGCGGCGCTTCGCAGCCCTGCTGCCGATGGTCCGCGATCCGGCATTCTTCGCCCAGCGGTGCAGCGGAGAGAACTGGCTGCTCGTCGGCGACGCTGCCGGTCACGTCGATCCTCTGCTGGGAGAGGGGATCGTCTATGCGGTCGGCTCCGCGCACTGTGCCGCCGAGGCTCTCGCGGACGGCGAGATCGGGGCCTACGAGGATATCTGGCGTCAGCGCTACGGCGAGGTGCTCCAGGAGGGAGCCGCCTTCCGGGCCCGGCTCGCGGAACTGGCCGCCGAAGGAGATCCCCGCCTGTACGGTGTGATGACCTATGAGAGGATTTGAGACCATGATGACCCGACCGATCATTCTATTGAGCCTCCTCGCCTGCCTCTGGCAGACGGCCGAAGCGCAGGAGGTACAGCTGCTCTGTGACGGCGCCCTGCGCTTTATCGAACTGACCGGAACGCCGTACGAACGGGGCCTGACGCACGGCCGGGCATTGCGCGATGACATCCATGCCCTGGTCGATCT